>JGI24705J35276_12238773_pt1 | contig 59736 bp, 41 predicted proteins | sample TergutNt197P4_FD_35276 | JGI IMG/M metagenome (IMG submission 35276) | reverse complement strand
GGAAACGACATATATGCAAGCAGTTCAATAATAAACTTTAATGCGGTAAATAATCAGATAAGAATAGAAGACGGAATGTATATAGGAAGTATGAGCAATGAGATGTATAAAACGGGAACGGGAACGCTCTACATAAGCGGTGAGAATTATGTACAGGGATTATTCAGCCAGAGTTCAGGAACAACGAGAATAGAGCGGGCAAGCGATTTTACATATGGACAAGGAACATGGCAGGTGTATACAAGCAGCGGAGTGAGCGTGAGCAGTTCGAATCTAACTGTAAATACGGGAGTAAGCGGAGAGTTTGCGGAAAATTACAATATAAACGGCGGAGCATTATATATAGAGTACAGCACGGCTAATCTAATGGGAAGCATGACGTTTAGTTCGAATACGGCGGCAAATTCGGGCGGAGCGGGGTACATAACAAACAGCAGCGTGACAATAGCGAACGCGCTGTTTGAGAATAACATATCAAGCATAAGCGGAGGCGGGCTGTATGTAGAAAACAGCAGCATAACATTCGCGGATGTAACGTTTACGAGCAATACGGCGAATACAGGCGGAGGCTTATACATAAGCAATAGCGAATATTATTTTACGGCAGGCAAAACGCTGGCATTTAGTTCGAACACGGCGATAAGTTCGGGCGGAGCGGTGTATATAACGGGAGCAAATGACGCAGCGGATTTCAGCAGCGTGATAGTAAACGCAACAGGCAACAAAGCGGGAGAAGCGGGCGGATTTTTATTTACGGACGCGAAGAAAGTAGTGTTCGGGGAAGTAAATTTTGAAAGCAACACGGCAAAATACGGAGGAGTATTATACGGTGACGGAACGGAATTTGAGTTTAATGCCGCGACAGCGTCATTCTATTACAGCAGCGCGACAAAATCCGGCGGAGCAATGTATTTGACAGACGGTTCAAGCGTGGATTTCAGCGGAAATTATTTGAAAGCAATAGGAAATAAAGCCGGAGAATCCGGCGGATTTATATATTCGTCAAATTCAATGGTAACAATAAAGGACGCGTTAATAAGCAATAATGACCCGCAGGACGGAGGAGCAATATACGCGGGATACGATTCGCAGTTGATATTTAACGGAGGAGCGGTAACATTTACGACAAACACGGCGACATACGGCGGAGCAATATATATAGATAGTTCAACGATGTACGCGACGGCATACAGCACATTGACGTTTACGGCAAACAAAGCGACAAACGACGCGTCGGGATCCGGCGGAGCAATATATCTGACAAATAACGGGACAGCTGATTTCAGCAATATGTATATAATAGGTACAGGAAACATAGCGTCAAGTTCGGGCGGATTTATGTATGCCGACAGCGGAACAGTGACATTCGGGAGCGTGAATTTTACGAGCAATACGGCACAGTACGGCGGAACACTGTACGGACAGACCATGGAATACGTGTTCACTGAAAATACAAATTTTGTACGCAGCAGCGCGTCTGCTGCGGGTGGAGCAATATACGCAGGCGCAGGTTCAACGCTGACATTTACTTCGAATAACATTCAATTTTCAACAAACAGCGCGAATGTAGGCGGAGCTTTGTATTTGGACAGTTCATATCTTAATTTTGCGCCTGCAAGCGCATTGACATTTACAGGAAATATAGCGGAAAGTTCCGGCGGAGCCATATATATAACGGGCATTGAAACGCTGGATTTCAGCAGCGCGTCCGTAAACGGAGTAAATAATACGGCGGGTTCCGGCGGATTTATGTTTGCAGCCGGCGGCGCCAATGGCGCTAATGTGACATTTAAAGAAGCGAGCTTTGACAATAACAAAGCGCAATTCGGCGGAGTATTGTACGGGCAGTCTGCCGTTTTCGATTTCATTGCCTCAACAGCCGAATTTAAAAACAGCAGCGCGACGGCAGCCGGCGGCGCGTTATATTTAACGGATAGCTCTACCGCGGATTTCAGACAAACTTATTTGAGCGCCGACAGTAATATCACTACAGGCTCAGGCGGGTTTGCCTATCTTGACAATTCATGGTTATTAATAAGCAGCGCGAGCGTCAGCAACAGCAGCGCGACAGCATCCGGCGGAGCGATATATGCGACCGGCGGTTCCACGGTAACAATAACCGAATTTGAAACCGCGTTTACTTCCAACACCGCTTTAAACGGCGGAGCAATATACAATAATTCAAGTATTATAAATGTAGCCGGCAATACCAAATTTACAGGAAATAAATCCGGCAATAACGGCGGCGCGATATACAACGCGGGCATTTTGAATTTGACCTCCGACGCGGGCGATATTTTGTTTGCGTCAAATACCGCGGGAAATCTCGGAAACGATATTTATAATACGGCGACGGTAAACATAGACGGAAACGCAAACAGCGTGATTTTAAACGGCGGAATCGCAGGAACGTCAAGCAGTTTAATTACAAAATCGAATGACGGCACATTGGTAATTGCCGGAAACAGTTCGGGCTTTACAGGCCTGTTTGAACAAAGCGGTGGCACGACTATAGTTACAAGCAATTATTTTACGGGAATAAGCAGCATAAGCGCCGGCGTGCTTGAATTTAATAACGGAGCGCAGTTAAGCACGGGAACAATAGGAGTGTACGGCAGCGCTATTGCAGATATTAACAGCAACGGAACGCTTTCTTATGCGGGTATTTTTACGGGCAACGGCGAAATCAATAAAAATATCGGCAGCACGGGAACATTGACATTGACGGGCAATAATATGGGTTTCACCGGAGAATATAACCAATACGACGGAACCGTTATAGTGGACGGCAGAGCCGGCGGAAAAATGTTTAACGGGACAAACACCGTTTCAAACTCTCTGCTTGAAGTTTACGATGACAGCATTTATTATACGGTGAATTTAAGCACAAACGGAGTGCTTAATCATTTTGCAACGTCTTCAACAACCTGGCTGACAGTCAGCAGCGCCAATATAACGTTTACCGCATACGGAGCGCAAGCGGTGTTCGGCAAAGACCCGGCATTTACGTCAACGTCAACTTACGCAAATTACGTTTTGGCAAACGCCATAGATAACGGGCAAAGCAATACCGTGACGTTTAATAATTCTTATGTGGACATTGCCGCCGACAATTTTACGGGCGCAACGCTTTATAAGTTCAATGATTCCATTATTGATTTGGCGGTAGGCGTTTCAACGCTTGTTCCGACAAGCGTGAGAACTGTGGCGTTTTCAAACCTTTCGTCTTCCAATACATCCTTAAATTTCGGAGTCGTGTTTGACGGCGGCAATGTGTATAACGATATGCTCACAACGCAATATTCTTCCGGCGATCTGTCTTTGGGCCTTGTAAAAATAAGGGACGACCAAGATGCGGGGCTTAACAGAGAGTATGTGCTGACTGTTCTTGACGGAATAGAATTTGTACCGGGCGGTACAGCCAAAAATATAGCTACTAACGCTTACGAATATACGGCAGCCGTTTCTTCGTGGACCACAGGCAGCTATTATTATGTGGTTTTAACGGCTACCGGCGCGGCGGACGAATATTCTCTTGACAGAATGAATATGCTTACAGGCGACAGAGCTTTCTATTTTTCATCGCTTGACGCCGACGGAATTTCGCGTTACGCCGAAGGCAACAATCTTCACGAAATGGCGCACGGAACTTTTACCGTAGACGGTTATAATACAATCGCCAGCAGCAGCATTTTGTCGGGCGTTTTGTACAACAGCACAGACAGAGGAACGTTCTTTAATATTACTACGGCTGCGGTAGATTTTACTCTGTCGAACTTAACAGTTTCAAGCGCGCAGGCTAACGGCAACGGACAGAGCGGCAGAGTTGATACCAACGGCTCGGTATTAAGAATGCTGAGCTCACTGTCAACAACGACGGTTACCAACGTAATATTTAACGATAACGAATCGTTCGGAAACGGCGGAGTAATATATAAAGAAGCCGGAATACTTAACATAGACAATGCGGTATTCAGAAATAATACCGCCGGCGGTTTCGGCGGAGCCGTATATGTGACGGCAAGCGGCGCGTCGTTTACGGATAATATTTTGTTTGACAATAACAAATCTACGGGAAGCTTGGCTTCCGGCGGCGGAGCGATTTACGGCGGGAACAGCGCCTTGATAAATTTCTTAAATTCATCGGCAATCTTTACAAACAACAGCGCCCTCAACAATAACGGCGGCGCGATATATAGCGATTCGTCGGAATTTGATTTTGCGTCCAGCTCGGTTAACTTTACGGGCAACAGCGCGTCTTTAGGCGGATCAATTTACGCCGTAAATTCTTCAACCGCGGAATTCGCGGCTTCTACCGTAACCTTTAACGGAAATACAGCAGCATCCGGCGCGGCAGTATATGCCGGCAGTTTTGCTTTGGTAAATTCCGGAAATTCCGTTATAAACTTTATCAACAACAATGCCGCAAATCATGGCGGGGCGATATATGTTGACGGTTCGGCTGCGGCTGCTTTTACAAATTCCATAGTGAACTTTACAAGCAATACGGCTGCGTCGGGCGGCTCAATTTATAATTCCTGCGCAATGACAAGCTTTAATTCAAGCAGTTCGTCATTTACCGGAAACAGAGCCCAAAACGGCGGGGCCGTATATTTAGACAGCTCTGCGGTTTTGAGTTTTATTGACAGCGTTACAAAATTTACAAACAACGCGTCAACCGCAGCATCAGGCAGCGGAGGCGCGATATATGCAAATAGTTCAAGCGCAGAGTTTACCGGCGGTTCCGTAAGTTTTGCAAGCAATACCGCGGCAAATTCCGGCGGAGCGGTTTATGCCGATTCTTCCGATATAACATTTGACGGCGCTGTTGTAAATTTTACGACAAATTCCGCAATACTCGGCGGCGCGATATATGCCTCCGGCAATTCAAACTTTAATTTTACCGGCGGTTCAATAAAATTTACAAGCAATACGGCGTCAAGTTTCGGCGGAGCGGTTTATGCCGATTCTTCCGATGTAACATTTGACGGCGCTGCGGTAAATTTTACGACAAACTCAGCGGTATCCGGCGGAGCGATATATGCCGGCAATAATTCTCATGCACAGTTTAACAACGGTTCAACGGTAAATTTTTCAAGTAACCAAGCAACATCAAACGGCGGCGCGATATATGCGGCAGATTCTGTTGTCGGTTTTGCAAACAGTAATATACTGTTTGCAAATAACAGAGGCGTAAACGGAGCGGCGGTATATAATGCCGGCAGTTCAATGTTTAGCGTTAACGGCGGCAGCATGACGTTTAACGGAAATATAGCGACAAGTTCGGGCGGAGCGTTTGTAAATTCCGCTTCCACTGCAAGTTTTGTTAATGCCCAAACTCTTTTTACAAATAACAGAGGCGTCACCGGCGCCGCGGTATATAATTCCGGTTCGATGTTTAGCGTTAACGGCGGAAGCATGACGTTTACCGGCAACATAGCCTCAAGTTCGGGCGGAGCGTTTGTAAACTCAGCTTCTACTGCAATGTTTGTTAATGCCCAAACTCTGTTTTTAAATAATGAAGGCACAATCGCGGGAGCGGTATATAATGCCGGCAGTTCTTTATTTAGCGTTAGCGGCGGAACAATGACATTTACGGGAAATATAGCGACAAGTTCCGGCGGAGCATTTGTAAATTCCGCTTCAACCGCGGCATTTGCCAACAGTTATGTATATTTTGGAAACAATAAAGCCGCGAATAATACGTCCGGCGGAGCGGTGTATAATGTCAACGCGGGAAGCGCTGCGTTAAGTTTTGTAAATTCAACCGTGACATTTAATAATAACGGAGCAAACGGAACCGGGAACTTGGCTTCGGGCGGCGCGATATTTAACCAAAACGCGGGAATAAATTTTGCGAATTCTTCGGTTACGTTTACTTCTAATACAGCTTCTCAGGGCGGCGCGATATATTCCGGAACAGGTTCAACTTTGACGTTTAATAACAGCGCTGCATGGTTTACGTCAAGTTCAGCAACTGTCGGCGGTGCGATTTATGCGACCGGCGCGCAGTTTAATATTTCCGGCGGCACGCTGACATTTACGGGTAATACCGCGACAAGTTCGGGCGGAGCAGTGTACATAACAAACAGCCAAATCACGAATTTCAGCGGCTCGTTTGTAAACGGATCTAAAAATATCTCCGGACAGTCAGGCGGTTTCTTATATACCGACTCAAGGCAGGTTATATTCGGCGGAGTGAATTTTATAAGCAATACCGCAAGAAACGGCGGCGTATTGTACGGCAGCGGAACGGAATTTACATTTGCCTCTGGCACGGCGACATTTAATTACAGCAGCGCTACAATAAACGGCGGAGCCATAGCCTTGGTAAACGGAGCGAAAGCTGATTTTAGCGGCGCTTATCTGAGTGCGCAAAACAATACCGCGCAATACGGCGGAGTAATATATTCTTCGAATTCGCAGACAATAATAGGAGACGCGTTTATAAGCAATAATGATCCGGATGAAGGCGGCGCGATATATTTGACCGGCAGGTCGACTCTGACGTTTACCGGAACCGCGGAACTTGCAAACAATAATGCGAATGCCGGCGGAGCAATTTATACCGACAGATCTTCAATAACTTTTACTGCCGCAAGCTCCGTGACATTTAACGCAAATACTGCGGTAAGTTCCGGCGGAGCGATATACGTTGGCAATGGTTCGACTTTAACATTTGCCGGCGTAAATACGAAATTCGCGGCTAACAAAGCGAATGCGGGCGGAGCTCTTTATATTAATAATTCGCAATTAAGTTTTGCTCCCGCAAGCGCGCTGACATTTAACGCAAACACGGCAATAAGCTCGGGCGGAGCAATATACATAACAAACAGCGCGGATTTTTCAAGCGCGGCAATTAACGCTGCCGACAATTCGGCGTTTGCCGGTGGATTTATGTTCGCGCAAAACGGAACTATTAGATTCGGCGCGGTAAATTTCGCAAGCAATACGGCGCACTACGGCGGCATATTATACGGACAGGCAAGCAGGTTTGATTTTGCAGCGGCGGCCACGGCATTTAATAACAGTACTTCAAGCATAGCGGGCGGAGCTATATATTTAAACAGATCGACCGCTGATTTTAGCGCGACAAATTTAACTGCCGGCGGAAACGAATCGCAATCCGGCGGATTTCTATACGCGGATAACTCGCAGGTAATAATATCCACCGCGTATATAAACAACAATATAGCGACAAGCTCGGGCGGAGCGATATACGCGGCAAACAACAGCGTTATAAATATAGGCAGCGCAACATTTAGCGATAATTCGGCGTCTTATAACGGCGGCGCAGCGTATATTTCCAACTCGACAATATCGTTTAGCCGCAGCGCTGTTTTTGCAAATAACGTTTCGCAAAACGGTTCGGGCGGCGCTGTTTTCTCAAGCGCGTCTTATAATAATTTCAGAAATATCAGCAGCGCGTCATTTATTAACAATGAGGCGAATGCCTCCGGCGGAGGAATCGCGCTTGTAAATAATTCTACGGCGGATTTCAGAGGCAGCGCGCTTACGGCAACGGAAAATGAGGCGGCAAACGGCGGTTTCGCAAGCGTGGAGTCCGGCAGTTTGCTGATAATAGACAGCGCGACCATAAATCTTAACACGGCAAATTCTGCGGGCGGCGCGATATATTCGAACAGCGGCAATATACAATTTGTAAGCGGCGTCAATTTTACTTCCAACAGCGCCGTAGGAAGCAGCGGTTCGGGCGGAGCTCTTTACGTTAATAACTCCACGTTAAGTTTTGTCGCCGGAAGCACGCTGACGTTTAATGAAAATACGGCGGTAAGTTCCGGCGGAGCTGTATATATAACAAACAGCGCGGATTTTTCAAGCGCGACAATTAACGCTTACGGAAATGACGCTTATGCGGGCGGATTTATGTTCGCGCAGAACGGAACAATTAAATTCGGCAAAGTAAATTTCTCAAGCAATACGGCGGATTACGGCGGCGTACTATACGGACAGTCAAGCAAGTTTGAGTTTGCCTCCGCAACCACGGCGTTTAATAACAGCGCTGCAAACATAGCCGGCGGGGCAATATATTTAAATAAATCAACCGCTGATTTCAGCGCGACATATTTAACCGCGGCCGGAAACGAATCGCAGGACGGCGGATTTATATACGCGTATAATTCTCAGGTAATAATATCAAGCGCGTCCATAAGCAGCAATACTGCGGCGGGAGGCAATGCCGCCGGCGGCGCGATATACGCGGCTGACGGTTCTACAATAACCATAAACGCAAGTCAAACAACGTTTGCGTTCAACAATGCGTTAAACGGCGGCGCCATATACAATGACGCAAGCGTTATAAATATAGCAGGCAACACCGAGTTTTCAGGAAACACAGCCGGCGCCGGCGGCGCGATTTATAATGCCGGAGTTTTAAACCTTACCGCCGCTCTTGGCAGCAGCATAACATTTACGAGCAATACGGCTTCAAGTTTCGGAAACGACATATATAATGAAGCAGGAGCGCTCATAAACATAAACGGCGCAGGCGACATTGTATTTAACGGCGGCATCGGCGGCGACGGAACAATATTGAAAACCAACGGAAAACTTTACATTAACGGCGACAGTTCGGAATTTGCCGGAGTATTTGAGCAAAGCAGCGGCACGACTATAGTTACAAGCGACTATTTTACGGGAATAAGCAGCATAAGCGCAAGCAGGCTGGAATTTAATTCCGGCGCGCGGTTGAGTTCAACGACAGCTACCGCGGAAATAGGCGTGTATACAGGCGGCATCGCGGATATTAATACCGGTGGAGATCTTTATTATTCAGGCATCTTTACCGGAAACGGCGCGATAAATAAAAATCTTTCAAGTACGGGTTCTTTGGTTTTGTCGGGAGATAACGGCGGCTTTACGGGGCGGTTTACGCAGTACGCGGGAACTACCACCGTGCTGTCTTCAGGGATAATGTTCGGCGGGACCAATACCGTAATTAACAGTCTGCTTGAAATCTACAGCGATTTGGGAGTGTATTATACTGTAAATTTAAGCACCGGCGGCATTCTAAACCATTACGCTATGGATACTGCCTGGGCTGATGTTGACAGCGCGGATATCCGTTTTACAGGCGAAAATGCCAAAGCGGTGTTCGGCGCAGATAGCGCGCTGGGCGGCAGTCTTGCAAACTATTATCTGAACAATAAATTAGAAAACGGCAAAAACAATGCCGTAACGTTTAACGATTCTTACGTTGTGCTTATGTCAACGGATTATATCGGAAATACGATTTACGGTTTTAATAATTCGTCAATAGATTTGGTAACTCCGGCTACGGAAGCGTTAATGTCTACAAGAACCGTGGAATTCAGCAATTTGCATGTGTCCGGCACTTCTCTCGGGTTTGGCGTAACTTTTACGGATACCGCGGACATGATAAGCGATTCGCTGGTAGTCAACACATCGTCATCCGGAGTTTTTGATTTGGGATGGGTAAGAATAAGAGACGACTTTGACGTAGGGCTTAATCAGGAAAGAAAAACCCAGGTGTTATACGGAATAGAGTTTAACCCGGATCAGGAACAATCTATAGCCACTACCGCTTACGAGTATGTTATTTGGGTTGCCACCGATACGTCAACCGGAGATAAATGGCAGTGGATAGTTTTAGTCGCTTCGGCAGCGTCGGATATGTATTCGCTTGACAGAATGAATATGAAAACGGACTCAAGGGCATTTTTATTCTCTAAATTATCATCCGATACCGTCGTTTACGCCATAGGCGACAGCCTGCATAATATGAGCAGCGGCACTTTTCTGGTCGAAGGTTACAGCTCTGACGCAAGCGAAAGCGTGCTGCTTGGAGTTTTAGCCGATACGAATACTTTTATTCCTACGGAGAGAGGAACGTTTTTCAATATAGAAGAGGGAACGGCAGTTGCGTTTACACTCAAGGATTTAACGGTGTCAAGCGCGCAGGCTCACGGGAATTATACGCCCGCGCCGTTTCTGCCGCCGAATTTCACAAGAACCGACACGGACGGTTCGGTGTTAAGGATGGTAAGCGGCAGCGCGACCGTGCAAATTCAAAACGTTATATTCAACGATAACGAAGCATTCGGTTCCGGCGGTGCTATATATCAGGGCGCGGGAGAGCTTTCCGTAAGCAGCGCGATGTTTTTAAATAACGTTGCGGGAAGTTCCGGCGGCGCGGTAAATATAAGCGGAGGAGTTGCGATTTTTGACAACGCGGTATTTAATAATAACAGTTCTACTATGTCGGTTGGCGGCGCTTTTTATGCAGGCGCAGGTTCGACCGTGTCATTCCTTGCCGGCTTAAATTCGTTTGAATATAACAATGCCGTAAGCTCGGGCGGAGCTTTGTATATTGACGGCGCAGCGTTTAGTTCGCTTTTCGGAAGTTCAATATTGTTTACGGGAAATGAGGCTTTGTCCGACGGCGGCGCGATGTTTGTCAATTCGGCTTCAAGCGTAACGTTAACAGGCTTCGCGTCGTTTAATAACAATATATCGGAAGGTTCCGGCGGAGCAGTGTATAATTTGAGTCAAATTTCAATTGATTCAGGCTCGTTTATACAAAATAACGCGGCAGGAAACGGCGGCGCGGTGTTCAGTTCGGGAACGCTTGCATCCGTGAATTTCAACAGCGTTTCGTTTACGCTGAACGAATCTTATAACGGCGGAGCTATGTATAATACATCCGGTTCGAGCGTTAACTTTACTAACGGCAGCGGCGTAAATTTCACAAGCAACAGCGCAGTTATGTTCGGCGGCGCTTTGTATAATGAAAATTCTGCGTTTGCCGGTTTTAATAATGGAACCAGACCTATTAATTTCACAAGCAACTCTGCAGTTTCCGGCGGAGCGGTATTTAACCAAAATGCGGAAATAAATTTTAACGGCAGTTCCGCGGTATTCGAATATAATAAAGCATCATCAAGCGGAGCCGCAATATTTAACGCGGCAAACTCTTCGATAATCGCAAACGGAGATTTGCTGTCGTTTATTTCTAATACGGCTGAAGGAAGCAATGCTTCCGGCGGAGCGATATTTAATTTGGGACAAATACAAATATCAACGGCAATTTTCAGCGGCAACAAAGCATCTGGAACCGGGAATTCTTACGGCGGCGCAATATTTAGCAGCGGCGCGGCCTCGTCAATAAGTTTCGGCAGCGCGACATTTATTTCAAACAAAGCCGACACCTCCGGCGGAGCCATAGCATTGACAAACAATGCAGTTATCGACTTTACAAATACAATTCTTGACGCCGCCGGAAATACGGCTGGAACAAGCGGAGGATTTGTTTATTTGGATAATTCGGAAATTATACTAGGCAGCGCGACAATATCCGGGAGCAGTTCCGCATATGGCGGAGCAATATATGCGGGCAACAATTCAACAGTGACGTTCACTGTAAATGATACGGCGTTCTCATTAAATACTGCAAATGCTTCCGGCGGAGCAATATATTCTGACAATTCGTATCTGAATTTTGCAACCGGCAGCGCTTTGACTTTTAATGCTAACGTAGCGAGAAGCTCCGGCGGAGCTATGTATATAACAAACAACAATGCAGGCGTAGATTTGTCAGGCGCGTATATTAACGCTTATAACAATTCTGCTTATGCCGGCGGATTTATGTTTGCCGACAGCGGAATAGTGACGTTCGGCAGCGTGAATTTTACAAGCAATACGGCGCAGTCCGGCGGAACATTGTACGGACAGTCTGTGGAATATGTGTTTACCGACAATACGAATTTTGTCCGCAGCAGCGCGTCGGTTTCCGGCGGAGCAATAGCATTGACAAGCGGCTCCATAGCAGATTTTACAACCGCGAATGTTACGGCAACCGGAAATACTGCAGGAACAAGCGGAGGTTTTGCTTATTTAAATAATTCGGAAATTATATTAGGCAGCGCGACAATATCCGCCGGCAGTTCCACGTATGGCGGAGCAATATATGCCGGCAACAATTCGACTTTGACATTCACTGATAATGCGGTATTTTCATTAAATACGGCAACAGGAAGCTTAGCTTCCGGCGGCGCAATATATTTGAACAATTCGTATATGAATTTTGTAAACGGCAGCACGTTGACGTTTAACGCTAACATCGCGAGAAGTTCCGGCGGAGCGATGTATATAACGAACAGCGGAGAAGTAGATTTCAGCAACGCTTTTATAAGCGCGGTAGGAAATAACGCGGGCGGGGCAGGCGGTTTCTTATATACGGATACGTCCAAAGTGATATTCGGCGAAGTGAATTTTACGAATAACGCTGCGGGTAACGGAGGCGTATTATACGGCGCTGGAACAGCGTTTGAGTTTACTGCGGCAACAACATCGTTCAATTCCAACAGCGCGGCTTCAAATGGCGGAGCCATAGCGTTGACAAACGGAGCAAAGGCGGATTTCAGCCGGACATACTTGACTGCCACAGGCAATAATGCGCAATACGGCGGAGTAATCTATTCGTCAAATTCGGAAATAATAATAGGCAACGCTTTTATAAGCAATAATGACCCGACGTCCGGCGGAGCAATATACGCGGTAAGCGGTTCAACGCTGACAATCAGCGGAAAAGCGGTATTTTCAACTAATACTGCGGCTGGAAGCTTAGCTTCCGGCGGCGCGCTTTATATTGACGGTTCATTGTTAAATGTTGCCGGCAGCACGCTGACATTTAACGGGAATACTGCAACAAGTTCCGGCGGAGCGATTTACATTGCAAATGTTCAAAACGCGGATTTCAGAAATACGTATATAGAAGCTGTAGGAAATAAAGCGAATGCGGGCGGATTTATGTACGCGGATAACGCGGGCATTGTAACGTTTAACAATGCAGTTTTCACAAGCAACACGGCAAATTACGGCGCGATACTTTACGGCAATAAAACCGATTTCGTATTTACTGCGGCAACCACAACGATAACAAACAGCAGCGCGGCTGTAGCCGGCGGAGCAATATATTTGACAAATAACTCGGCAGCGGATTTTAGCGGAACTTATTTAGCTGCAAACAATAATATAGCGGCAAGTTCCGGAGGATTTGTATATATGTCCGGTTCGCAGCTGTTAATTGATAACGCAAGCATAAGCAATGGAAGGTCTGCAAAAGGCGGAGCAATATACGCGGTAAGCGGTTCAACGCTGACAATCAGCGGAAACGCGGTATTTTCAACTAATACTGCGACAGGAAGTTTAGCTTCCGGCGGAGCGCTTTATGTTGACGGTTCATTGTTAAATGTTGCCGGCAGCACACTGACGTTTAACGGAAATACGGCAACAAGTTCGGGCGGAGCGGTTTACATTGCCAATGTTCAAAAAGCGGATTTCAGAAATACGTATATAGAAGCTGTCGTAAATAAAGCGAATGCGGGCGGATTTATGTATGCAGATAACGCGGGCATTGTAACGTTTAATAATGTGGTTTTCACAAGCAATACGGCAAATTACGGCGGGATACTTTACGGCAATAAAACCGATTTCGTATTTACCGCGGCAACCACAACAATAACAAACAGCAGCGCGGCTGTAGCTGGCGGAGCGATATATTTAACAAATAACTCGGTAGCGGATTTCAGCCAGACATATTTGACTGCCACAGGCAATGATTCGCAATACGGCGGAGTAATATATTCGTCAAATTCGGAAATAATAATAGGCGATGCTTTTATAAGCAATAATGACCCGACGGCAGGCGGAGCAATATACGCGGTAAGCGGTTCAACGCTGACAATCAGCGGAAATGTTGTATTTTCAACTAATACCGCGGATTACGGCGGCGCTCTTTATATTGACAATTCATTGTTAAATGTTGCCGGCAGCACGCTGACGTTTGACGGAAATACTGCAGTAAGTTCCGGCGGAGCGATTTACATTGCCAATGTTCAAAAAGCGGATTTCAGCAATACGTATATAGAAGCTGTAGGAAATACGGCAAATGCGGGCGGATTTATGTACGCGGATAACGCGGGCATTATAACGTTTAACAATGTGGTTTTCACAAGCAACACGGCAAATTACGGCGGGATACTTTACGGCAATAAAACCGATTTCGTATTTACCGCGTCAACCACAACGATAACAAACAGCAGCGCAACTGTAGCGGGTGGGGCAATATATTTGACAAATAATTCGGCTGCGGATTTCAGCGGAACTTATTTAGTCGCAGACAATAATATTGCTGCAAGTTCAGGCGGATTTGTGTATATGTCCGGTTCGCAGCTGTTAATAGACGGCGCAAGTATCTCCGGCAACAGTTCAACGTCGGGCGGCGCGATATATGCTGCAAGCGATTCAACCATAAACATAACCAATGCCGTATTTTCATCTAATACCGCAAGCATGAACGGCGGCGCGATTTACGCCAACAGTTCATTGCTGACAATCAGCAATGCCGAGTTCTTATTTAATAATACAGCCAACGGCGGCGCATTGTCGGTATCGGGTAATTTCGGCAGCCCTGCTGTCGGCGCTGTTTCAAACTCAACTTTCGCAAATAACTCGGCGACAGGTCTGGGAGGAGCGGCGTACGTTTCCGGAAGAAGTTCAGTGACATTTACAGATGTTATTTTCACAAGCAATACGGCATCAAACGGCGGAGCTATAGCTGTAGGCGCAAACGCTTATGTAGGAATTAACGCATTATATAACGATATGGTTTTTGCCGGCAATACGGATTCTTCCGGCAACAACGACGTTTATTTGACCGGCTATAACAGCAGGCTTGAATTGAACGCGGCATCAAATATAACGCTTAACGGCGGAATATCCGGCGATGACTATCGCAGCGTTATAGATAAAACCGGAACCGGCGCTTTGAATTTTGAAAGCAGCGGGGTATATAATTATGCCGGGACGCTTAATATTCTCAACGGAGCAGTCAATGTTATAGACAATGTCAACGTTACCATAGGCAATATGCATATAGGCGCAAACGGAATTTACTCCGTTCAAAGCGGAACCGCGGCGCAGGTAAGCAATTTCGGAAGCTTAACCATAGACGGAAAACTCGCGCTCGACGTGAATTTGGAATACAGGGATCTGAGCGATCCGGATAATCGGCTTATAGGAATAGCAGACCTTATTCGCGTAAGCTCGGCAACCGGTTTTAACGGAAAAGTCGTAATAAACGATACAAGCGAACTTATTTTAAATATTTACAGCAGAATAGTAGCAAGCACCGAGACAAGCATACTTCTTATAGAAAGTGACGGCGGAAGCACGGGTATATTTGCCAATCAGCCTATAGAGCCTCCTTCGGAATATTTGCCGGTAGGTTATCAGTGGGGATTAAATTATACGGGCTATGAAAGCGGTTTCTGGAAAGATTTGTATTTGATGGTTACCAGAGACACTCATTTTAGCCGTATAAGCGGATTATCGCATAATCAGAGCGAAGTCGCAAAAGCTTTGGACGCCATAGCGTACGAAGCGATTTTTATAAACGATATGTGGGATATGATAGATATGCTCGATATTTCAACTCCGCCGCAAGTCAGAGAAGCGTTTAACCAGCTTCACGGTTCTTTCTACGCCAATGCCGTTACCGTGCCTTTGTCGTATAATGCGGCCGACAAACTTTTCGCCAGAATTAAAAAACGCGGTTTTGACGACGACGGCAAAATAGGCAAATCTATCTGGACCCAGGTGTATGTGAATAATTATAGTTTTCCAGGTGACGAAAATTCAGTCGGGGAATTTATTTCGAGCGGTTTCGGAATGCAGTTAGGCGCGGACTTGTATACGAAAGAAAATCTTGTTGCCGGCGCGTATTTCGGATACGCTTCAAACTCTCTTGAACAGCGTTATGATTCGGGAAGCATGTCCGACATAAGCTTCGGCGTTTACGGCGGAAAGTGGTTTGATAACAATATAAGCGTTCAGGCGGATTTAAGCGGCGGCATACAGAGTTACGACGCTGAAAGGGACATTAAATTTTACGGAACGAAAACGCAGTCGAATTTTAATTCAATGAGCTTTAAAGCGGACGTTCAGGGCGAATACGCGATTACGCTGACCGATAAAATTAATTTGAAACCTTTTACGGGCTTGCAGATGGGCATGGTAAACAGCGGCGAGATTGAAGAAACCGGCGGAGGAGCGGCAGATCTTAAAATAAAAGCCGCTTCTTATATGAAGGCTGCATGGCTGTTCGGAGCAGGCGTAGCGGATGAAGTAAGCAGACTAAACTGGTATGCCAAAGCGAATTTCGGATACAATATTATAGGCAATAAAAACACGCTTGAAGCCTCGTTCGTAAATTCATTGGATGAAGTAACAATGGAGATCTGGAGCGCTGAAATGCCTGCGTTCATAGCGGGAATAAGCGCGGGTGCCGAGTACGCTATAACCGAACAATTCTCAACTTCGCTTAATACGAATTTTAATAACACCGGATACTTTGTCGGTTTAGGGTTAAATTACAGTTTCGGTAAATCCGGTAAAGCGGCGCAAAAAGAAAGCTTTGTAGCCGTGCCGACGAAATCCCCGATAGCCGAGATAAAGGTGGAAGACAGCGAAAGACTTGAAAAAGAAAGAAACGCTCAAGCATTGCAAGAGAAAATGGAAATGGAAAGAAAACTTCAAGCCGAAATGATTGAGATGGAAAAAAAGAGAGCTGCCGAACAAGAGGAAAAAGAAAGGCTTGAAGCGGAGAAAAGAAGTTTAGAGATGAAACATAAGCTGGAAAAAGAAAAAGCCGAGATAGCAAGGCTTGAGCGGGAAAAAGAGGAACTTCAAAAAGAGCTTGAGGAAGCCGAAGCAAGAAGAAAACAGCCTGCGGTTCAGTCGTTCAGCTTAAACGCGGCGACTTTTAAACTTGGTTCGTCCGAACTGACCGACGAGTCAAAAGCGAATATAAGACAGCTTGCGGAAAAGATAAGCGGATATACGTTCACAAAAATAACGATAGAGGGCCATACGGATTCAACCGGCAGCGCGCAGTTGAATAAAAGGCTGTCAAAAGAAAGAGCCAGGGTGGTGTTTGACGAGCTTGCAAAACACGGAATAAATCCGGAGAAGATGCAATACGTAGGATTTGGGCACACAATGCCGATAGACACAAACAAAACGCCGGCAGGAAGAGCAAACAACAGAAGAGTAGAAATATTTGTGGAATAATAGAACGGCAATTACGAATTACGAATGACGAATTACGAATAAAAAGACCAAAAAGCCTTTCGTTGTTGATTCGTAATTCGTAATTGCCTTTTTAACTTCTCCATCTGAAAAGTTTTTTAAGATTTATTTTATCCGAATTTTCCGGATCTTTAGGCGTTTCTATTATGCCGGCGTCGGCTATTTCTTTTACGGATTGAACAAAATGTCTGAGCCCTTTCTCTCCTATCATGCCTTTCCCGAGGTGTTCATGCCTGTCCCTTTTTGACGCCAAAGCCATCTTTGAATCGTTGAAATGTATAACTTTCATCTTATTAAGCCCTATTATTTTGTCAAAATCTTTAAGCATTAAATCTGTTTTTTTAGGGTTGGATAAATCATATCCTGCTCCAAAAGCGTGAGCGGTGTCAAAACATACGGCTATTTTTGATTTACTTTTGGCTTGTGATATTATTTTCGAGAGTTCTTCAAAAGTCGAACCGATTTTTCTGCCTTCTCCCGCAAGATTTTCCAGCAGCAAAACGGTTTTTATATTATTTTTTGAATAAATTTTATTTATTGAATCCGTGATTCTTTTGATTCCTTCATCAATGTTTGATGATTCGGAATATGATCCGGGATGTATTACATAGTATTTCGCGCCTATTTTATCTGCAAGAAGCAGGTCTTTTTCAAAAGCGTCGAAAGATTTTTTATAAAGTTCTTCATTGGACGTCGCCAAATTCTGCAAATAAAAAGTGTGAACTATCAGCGGCGAGAGTTTTGACGCTTTGAGCGCATAATGAAAAGACAAAATATCTTTTTGCGAATATACTGCGCTGTTCCATATTCTCGGGCTTTTTGTAAAAATCTGCATAGCCTCGCAGCCGGCATCCAAAGCCTGCTCTATGGCGCTGTTAAATCCGTTTCTTAAAGACGCATGAATTCCGAATCTTATCATGGCAGTTATTGTATCAACTGCAATTGTACGTGTCAAACGCCGAGAACGGCAGAAGCTCGGAAGTTCGGAAGCTCAGCAGCTCAGCAAAGACAAAAGATTTGTTGTTGCCGTTACCGAGCTGCCGAACTTCCGAGCTTCTGAACTTCTGCAGTTACAAAATTTGACTAAAAACCGCATTTATTATAGAATACAATTCCGTTTTTAAAGCTCTTTAAAGCCGAGGTGGTGGAATTGGCAGACACGTGAGACTCAAAATCTCAAGTTGCTCAGGCGGCGTGCGGGTTCAAGTCCCGCCCTCGGCACCAAGTATAATTTTAATTGACGTCGGAAAAGTGTATAAAAGCTATCTTTCCGGCGTTGTTTTTATTATAAAAGGCTTGACATGTTGTTCCCTATATGCGACAATATAATTGGAGATAAGTTAATGATAGATAAGAAAACTAAAACTTTCATGAAGTGGTTTGAGAGGTTGCCTTTTAATGTGCAGTTAATCGTAAATGATTATATCAACAGGGTTTTAGAGGGAAATACTTCAAATTGCAGGAATCTAAGACAAGGCATAAGCGAATTAAGAATTGATTATCAAAAGGGCTATAGAGTATATTATACTGTTTTGAGGAATAACGAGATTTTACTTTTGCTTGTCGGCGGAACAAAAGGCGGAAATCAAAAACAGCAACAACAAGATATTGCAAAGGCAATAGAAATTAGAGATACTTTAAAATCAGGAGGCGTAATATGAAAAACAAAAAAAATATCAATGAAGATTATTTAATCGAGAAAGAAACATTTAGTGAATCTTTTGCTAAAATGTTAAGTGAAAACCCAAAAAAACTTAAATTGTTTAAAAAACATATCGCAAAAGAATTTAACAAAACAAAAGATACCGCAATTCTTTTACGTAATTTAAAAACGCTTGTAATGGCAGAAGGTAAAGCCGCAAAACTTGCTAAACATGCAAAAATAAGCAGGACAACCGTTTACAAGATGTTATCCGACGGAGCAAATCCATCGTTCAAGGCAATTCTTTCTTTTGTTTCTGATTTAGGCATTCATTTAAGATTTGCTGCTTGATATACTAATTAATTCAAGTAAGTTTAAGTCTAATTTTATTTTACTGCTATCAGACGCCTAAAGGCGTACATCATGCCTTTAATTTTTTGTTTCTCAGTACTGCCTAATTTACATCATAAATACTTGACAATAATATTGACAATAACATTGACAATAATATAAAATAACTTCATGTTTAAACCTAAATACAGCCTGGCTCCAAAACTGCTTGAAAATATATCTTCCGTAGAAAGATTATACGGACAAATAGAGCAGCTTCGCCTTCCTAAAAGTTTATGGTTAAATTTAGAAAGGAATAATCTTGTTCAATCCACATATGTCTCAAACAGCATAGAAGGAAATTCCTTATCTTTACCCGAAGTAACTAATCTTTTGCTTGGCGGGCGCGTTCCTGCTACCAGAGATGAAAAAGAAGTTGCTAATTATTTTTCCGTGCTTAAAAAGCTTTCATCATTAAAAGAGCTTAATTTAAAAAATTTGCTTTCTATTCACAAAGAACTTCTAACGGGAGTAAATGATAAAATAGCAGGTAAAATAAGAAACAACGTTGTAGTTGTAGGAAACCGCATAAAAACGCCGAAAGGCGTTGAAGTTATTGTGAAACACAATCCGCCTTATCATAAAAAAGAGCAGATAGAAAAACATTTGAAAGAACTCTTTGATTGGTCTGAAAATTATGGTCAAACTTTACCTATTATAAAGGCAGGAATATTTCATCATCAATATGTGCATATACATCCGTTTGCTGACGGAAACGGCAGAACGTGCAGATTGTTAACCGCTTTATTTTTAATTAAGAACGGATATCAAATAAATAAATATTTTGTTCTTGATGATTTTTATGATACCGACAGAAAACTATATTCTGATAAACTTTCAACGGCGGATAAAGGCGACCTGACCCAATGGCTTGAATACTTTACGGATGGACTAAAATATTCTCTGCAAAGCGCGATAGACAGAGCTGAAAATTCATTGTCAGAAGTATCGGTTTCCATGAGATTAACTCCCAGAGAGAGCCAAGTTTTAGAAAAATTTTCAAATATAGGAGAATTCACATCCGGAGATGTTATTAAATTCTTAAATGTTTCAAGACAACAGGTTAATGTAATAGTGAAAGGATTAATAGAAAAGGGAAGGATAGCAAAGCAAGGCGGAAACACAAAAGGCGTTTTCTATAAGATTTTATAAAAATATGTTTATAATTAAAAGCAAGTCTGCCATTGCAAACATAACTAACAAAAAAACGACCGACTTTTTCAAGCCGGCCGTTTTTTGTTCTAAATTATTATTTATTAATTTTATTAATTGTTACTTGCCGTTATTTCGCTTTTCCTTGGTTTGCAACGGCTTCCATGGCTTTTTTTACTTCTTCGGGGTCGCCTATATAGTAGTTTTTTATCGGTTTAAGATTTTCGTCAAGTTCATAAACCAAAGGCATTGCCGTGGGAATGTTTAAATTTACTATGTCGGCGTCGCTTATTTTGTCAAGATATTTTACCAAAGCCCTTAAACTGTTGCCGTGCGCCGCTATTATTATCTTTTTACCTGCTTTAATCTGCGGCGCAATTTCTTTTTCCCAGTACGGCACAACTCTTGCGACCGTATCTTTCAGGCATTCCGTCAAAGGGAGTTCCGATTTTGAAAGACCCGCGTATCTCGGATCTTTTCCCGGATATCTTTCGTCGCTTTCTTCAAGCGCCATAGGCGGGATATCATAACTTCTTCTCCATATTTTTACCTGGTCTTCGCCGTATTTAGCGGCAGTTTCAGCTTTGTTTAAGCCCTGAAGCGCGCCATAATGTCTTTCATTAAGTTTCCAACTGTTTATTACGGGTATCCAGTTCAAATCCATGTTATCCATTACCGACCAAAGAGTTTTTATCGCTCTTTTAAGTACGGAAGTATAAGCTATATCAAAAGTAAATCCGTCTTTTTTAAGCTGTTGTCCCGCTTTAACGGCTTCTTCTTTTCCTTTTTCCGACAAATCAACGTCCGCCCATCCCGTAAATCTGTTTTCTTTGTTCCACACGCTTTCGCCGTGTCTTATAAGCACAAGTTTGTACATTTGAAACCTCCGTTGTATTTTAAAATTTTATATTAAAATACAATATTTTGATATATTTTGCAAAAAAAAATGAGGCAGAGATGCAGGGATGCAGAGATGCGGAGTAAAGACCACGACAAATGTGAAAAAGATACAAATAGGTACAAAGAAAATTTATTTTTTCGCTGTTACCCTACATCTCCGCCTCTCTGCATCCCTGCATCTGAAGTAAAAGCTGTTACCCTGCCTCCCCGCATCTCTGCATCCCTGCATCCGAAGTAAAAGCTGTTACCCTGCCTCCCCGCATCTCCGCATCCCTGCATCTGAAGTAAAAAGTTGTTGCCGTGCCTTTCCGCATCTGCATGCGGTGAAATAATTGTGAAATAAATTTGACTTAAAAATAAAAAAATGGTTTATTATCAATGGTTAGTTGCTTACTTGTAAATTTAACATAGGGGGGGTGAGCTAAAAGGAAGTTTGCGCAAGTCTTTTTAGTTTTTACAAACGAAGTTAAATAAAACAAAGGGGTTTATATTAAAATGAAAAAATTTTTAGCATTGGCTTTTGCCGCATTATTTTCAACTTCAGCATTGGCAGCAGAGTTCGGATTGAAAAACTTTGAATTTTACGGAGAAGGTTTAGTAACCGGTTTTTCTGTATCTAACAGCTATGACACAACTCCTCCCACTAATATGGGTTTTGTAAACACAATGAATATTCTCGGAGTAAAATTTGACGTTTCCGATAATATTTATGCGAATATTGCAGCAGGATATGTGGCAAATTGGGGGGATTACTCCATGTTTTACGGCGTGCCGACTTACGGAAAAACTGTCCAGGATTATTGGTATGAGATAAGAATTGTTGAAGCAAACTTACTTTTTAAAGATTTGTTTGACTGCAATAAGCTGTCGGCAAAAGTCGGCCGTCAGTTTTACGGAGATGGCGACAGTATGGTAATGTACTTCGGTCCTGCGACAAACAGATTTGCTTTTGGCGCCGATGTGTATTCATTAGACGCATTAACGCTTTACTATGATAATGAAAATATTAAAGCAAATGCTGTTTATGCAAATATTTACGATCAATCAGGCAACTCTTATTCTTCAGGAAATGAAACGATAATGGGTTTTGATATTAAATACGCGGCGCATGAGATGTTTGATGTTCAGGCATATTTGTATGATACCGAAAATTATTATTCTACCACCAGACATAATACTTTAGTCGGTATTAAGCCTGCTGTTAAAATAGACGGATTTAAAGCTTCCGTAGAATTGGCGAAACAGTTTGCCGGCGAGCAGGTTTTCAGCGATGATGAGACAGCGTATAATACAAACTTCATAAAAGTTGACGCTTCATTTGAAATAGAAAAATTCACACCGAGAGCAATGTTCTTTGTCGGCGGCGGCGAAGGTAAAACTTTCAGGGATTTCGGCACTTTTGCTCCAGGATTAATTTATTCCAATACAATCCTCAATAGTGACGAGCAAATTATTAATGCTGGAGTCGACTATAAACACAATGATAAACTCACCCTTTTCTTTGACTTTTTTAATTTTGCCCAGAGAGACGGCGACGGTAAGTTTGGAAACGAACTTAATTTAAAAGCAAGATATCAGTATACCGAGAATGTCGGCATTAATGCCGGATACGGATATTTCATAGCCGATGACAAATTTATTAAAGATTATGATTCATCTATGTGGGTGCTCGGCGTAGACTATAAATTCTAAATTTAACGGAATTTAAATAAGAAGCGGGTGGGGGTTAAAACCTTGCCCGCTTTTTTATTATATATAAAACCACTGGTAGTACTAGTGGCGCTGTGGTACCAAAAAACTTTAGCTGTGAGGGTGCCGTTAATCCAAGTGAAGCGATGAGAGCTGTTTTTGGTGTCATTGCGAGGCACGAAGCAATCCAAAAGGTTAAAGGAAACGGCAATTTTATTATCTAGATTGCTTCGTGCCTCGCAATGACGGCAAAGATATTCTGAAAGTCAGAAATAGTTGTTACTGCTTTATTCCGCCAAATGGCCGCTGCTGCGTAATCTTGAAAGCGCTATTTTTGCTTTTTGATGATTCGGGTTTAACCTCAATGTAAGTTCCCATGTGCGTTCAGCTTCAAGATATTTTCCCTGCGCGTATTGGGTTAACCCTTCATTATATTTTTGGTCTGATGCAGCTTCATCGATTTCCGGTTTCTTTTCAACATCCTGGGGGTCCGGTTTTTTATCTTCTTTCTTTTCCGCTTTCTTTATTGTCTTAGCCAGTTCGTTTACCGACAAATCTATATACTCTTTTGCTCTGATATAGTATTCGTCCGTTCCGGAAAATTTGTTTTCAGTTACGAATTTCTGCAATGTTTCCATATCTCTAATGCAAAGCATCCATCTTGCAGCTTTATATTTTTTAATTCCTTCATTAAGCATTTCATTTGCTTTTGCGTCAAGTTCTGCTTCGCGGTTTACAAAATCTTTAAAGTTCAGCAGGTTTTTCACCTTATCAATATATTCAAGCAATTCTTTGTTTTTGCCGGCAAAAAGAATATATTTATCCCATTCCGTCAAAGCATTATTATATTCCTCTTTATAGTAAGAGCAATACCCTTTGGCATAAGTAATTTTAGAAAAGTCCGGTTCTTCTCTTGAGTCAGCCGTATTGTTCATATCATCTTGTATTTTTGCATAAAGCTGTACGGGCAGTTTAAAATCCGGATAAGAAGCAATTATTTCAGAAAGCATATCCGTAGCGCGCAAGTATTCGCCTTTGTTGTAAAGCCTTTTGGCTTTATTAAATTCTTTTCTTGCAGATTTGTCTTTATTATTTGTTTTTTTTGAAAAACTTTCTTTTTCATTATCGGACGAAACAAAATTTTGTTGCGGTAATACAGAGTCATTTTTTACTAAGCGATTTTTTTCAACAGACTCTTTTGTCAATTTTTCTTTATTTGCCGGTTTCTCTTTACTTAACGTTTCTTTCGGACTTTCTAAAGTTTTTCCAAACATATATCGCATGCCTATATTGCCGTACAAGTTTTCGTATCTTTCGCCGGTATAATATTTACCGTTCGCAAATATTTTCCAATCGGAAGCCACCCTAACTTCTGCTCCGATTCCTATTCCTGCTTCTACTCTTCCTTCCTCGCTTCCTCTGCTGTTAAAACTTACTCCCGTATTTTCAAACGCGCTCTCTATCTCCGGCTTTGTTCCTTCTATCTTATATTTGCCCTCAACATTCGCATACCATATCCATATTTCTTTTTCATAATTCAACCCTGCTCCGACTCTTGCGGCGCTTCTTAAATAACTCCCTCCGTTTACATCCAAATTGTATATGCCTGCTCCTTTTTCCTTAAATCCGCCGTACATCGTATTTGCTAACTCTATCCCAAAGTACGGCTTAAACTTTATGACTTCGTTTAACTCTATTTTCAATGCAGCTTCTGCATCCGCGCTAATGGTAACTGCATTTATATCAGCTTCCGCTGTTTCTCCCATTACCGCTCTTTCCGTGCTGAATCTGTCAAAACTTCCAAGCAGCATACCTTTCAATTCCCATTCTTCTTTTATATATCCGCCGTATACTCCCAAACCGTTTTTATTTCCGTAGGCTTTATGGCTTCCCTGTTCGATAGTATTCTTATTTATTCTTCCGTATACGCCCCACATTACATCGCCCAAAGCTAAACTTTCTTCTGCAAACCAGTCAAGCCCGAACATCACTCCTATCGATGTATCCCTGTAATCTTCAGGCGAATTTTCGTCGCTTTTAAAACTTTCTATTCCGCCTTTTATCTGTACCCATAATCCGGAATTAATTCCATACTCTTCATTATAATTTCTTATTTTATCGTACAGCTCATTGTTCGGGCTGTCTGCTGCCATATTCCTTATCACATTCGCTAAAAAATATCCGGATGTCTGCGACAGAAAATTTTTCACTTCCTCTGTTTCTCCGGCGTTTTGCTTGTCTCTCATCGAAGACAATAATATTTCCCATGCCAAAAAATTCTTGGCGCTTATTTTGACGAATGTTTTTTCCGTTTCTTTCTGGTTATATGTTAACGAGCTTAATGTTTGGAAATTCACTCCGCCTATTCCGTTCACTATAAGCTTTACTATTTCGCCGTCATATTTAAGTTGATAACTTAAACCGTTGTCGCTTATCCAACTGGTTGAAAACTCGCCGGTTAAATTTCCCGGCCCGCTTGTTATTATTAATTCAAACTCTTTATTATTGTATGTTCCTACTCCTACAAATATGTCTATGTTTCCGTCTATATTTGCGATCCCGGCTTTTATCTCATCATTACCGCTTGCAAATATATCCATTCTCAAATTGTTATTGCTTTCAAAATTTCCGCTCAGCTCCACTTTGTTTATTGTTCCGTTATGCATATCTAATACGCTCATATTTCCGGGCGTATTTCCAAGCTTCAAATCTATTCCTTTATACGTGGCGTCTGCCAGCAATATTATGTCGCCGCCGCCTGTTATGTTAAATGCTCCGTATATCTCATTAACGCCGCCCAAATACATTGCTCCGCTTCCGCTTTTGTTTATCGCTATTCCCGTTCCGTTTGCATGGCTTAATATTCCGCCTTCAAATCTTATGGAATTGCTTCCGCTTATATTTAATATTGCGCCCGTGCTCATATAAACGTCGTTAGGATTATTGTTTGCTTTATTTTCAGTAAATAGCACAGTTCCGCCGTCCGTATTAAATGTTACTGTGCTATTTTGCATATACAGTGCTCCGCCTTGTAGGAAGGCTTCGTTTCCTTTAAAAATTACTGTTCCGCTACTAAAATTCATTGCAGAATTGTACGCAAGTATTGCGCCGCCTAAACCCAATGCTGTTAAGCCTGATGTTCCGGGAAGCCCTTCTTGTCCTTGAGCACCTGTCAAACCGCTGCTGCCGTTTTGGCCGTTAGCGCCGCCTCTTCCTCCGGAACCGCCATTACCGCCGTTACCGCCGCCACCCCAGCTATTTGCCCCATCTGAAGTACCGACCGTTAAATTACCTTCAAAAACACTGTTTCCCGAAAAATAAAAATCAGTATTTACAGCGGCAATAGCTCCGCCGGAAGCCGTTCCCAGATTATCTTTAAATGATGTATCGTTTGACGCAAACTCTATTTTGCCGCCGCTTACAGAAATAGCTCCGCCATAACCTGCCGTATTGCTTAAAAACTCTGTTCTGTTTCCGTAAAAATTTAAATCTGAATTATATGACGAAATAGCTCCTCCTGTGCTGCCGCCTTTTGTACCTGAAGTTCCAGGCAAACCAGGTGAGCCATATTGACTAACTGGGACGCCGCTGCCGCCGCCACCGCTGCCACCGCTGCCGCCATAGCTGCCATCTGCGCCTAATACTGTATTTCCGGTAAATATTGCATCTCTCATAAAATTTGCCGTAGAGTTTGAAAACATATACACACCGCCAAGCCCGCCCGCCCCACCGCCGCCGCCTTGTCCTCCGCCACCGCCACCTCTAAGAGTTGCTGCTCCAGCTCCTCCAGAACCGCCATTACCGCCATTCCCACCATTGCCGCCACTCCCGAAACCAGCAGGATTTGTTCCGCCATTTGCCCCACTACCACCTGACCCGTCGTTGAGACTGCCAGGCCCGCCGCCATCTCTACCATTGCTACCATTTGAAGCCATTGTTGCTGAGCCGCCGATAGTTGTAATGCTTGACATTATAACTGTAGTAAAAGTATCACTTCCGTTTTCATAGAGCGTATTTGCTCCGTATGCCGAAGCGGCTGCTATAGATAGTACAAATGCCAAAACAAAAAACTTATATTTCATTGTTTTACCCCATGCTAATTATTTTGTATTTTTATATTTGCATATTTTAACTTGTTTATTGTTTTATTTCAACAGCTGTACGGCAGAAGTTTAGAAGTTTGGCAGCTTAGAAGCTTAGCAAAGACAAGAACGGCGGAAGCTGGGAAGTTGGGCAACTGAGAAGCTGAGCAAAGACAAAGGCTTTGTTGTTGCCGGGCATTCTTTCATAAATCAAACTCCCGGCTAAAACCGTGAGTTTTTCGTTTTTACCTACGTCAAAAAGTATTGCCTAAAACAGCGATTTGAAAGGGTTTTAACAATTGTACAATGCCCAAAGTATGCCCAAATTATATGGATATTTTAACCATCTTTTGCTCATAAATTCTGTGGCTTTTCAGGCGGCGTTTGAACTGGGTCAAAGAAGTGCTAAATGGCATGGAAATAGGCTTTAAATGGGCTTTTAATGGTACTAAGACAGTAAACTTAACCGCTTTACAGAGTCCATCGCCATTGCCCAAGTGATGTCTGCCGCATAAGCGTATTTTTTCTGATATCTTTTCCATAAATCAGCCATGAGAAGATTCGTTTCAATGATTTCTATTATTCTGCCTGCTTCTGATACCTGCGGCGTTGTGTTGCGGTTTTGGGAAGTCTTTTCTAATGCGCTCTTAAAAATCTTTTTATCAAAGCTGTGGGTTTTAGTTAAGACATAGATGTCGTAGAAGTCTCTCATTCTGGTATTAGTGATGTCTCGTGAGAGAATGGTCTCAAGTTTTTCTGCAAGAACCGTCTCCGCGTTATACGCCATAATGGGTATGCTTCTGTTTTCAAACATTAACTGAAAGTCATACTTGATTTCTTTAGGCGTTACAAAATCTCCGGTACTGATGTCTATTTTTATCGTTTGCTTCGTCTTATCCAAAACCGCCTCAATAGAAACGCGGTAGCCGGGGTAATCCGCTTCTTCGTGTATCTCTTCTATCTTTTTAAAGGCCAGCTTAACATTGTCATCAACAGGAATGGATAAGATTTCTTTAATCATCGCCTCAATGTCTGCTTCCGAAAAATTTCTTTTCTTGAGAACAGTGTCTATATCCATAGTGGCGCGCGTATTTATACCGACCATTGCCGATATCAGCATACCGCCTTTGAGTATTAAATTGTTTTTATACTTTGAAAGCGAAATACGTTCAAGCAAGCGTTCTAACATGAAGTTGCGCAAAATGATTTCATGGCTGGTGTTTTTCTTCTCGGCCAAGTTTCTTATCAGAGCTTTTAACTGAGTAGATGTTTTCACAACAAGACCTCCATGTACCCTCGCAAAATCTTCGTTATCTCAAACTCTCCGGCTATCCTCATAAGCAGGCTAATATTCTTATCCTTGCGTTTTGAATACTGTTTAAGCGCCTGTGTAACAACGGCTATGTCCATTTGATTGCGGCTTCTTATACAGTCGCAAATCGTCCTTTCAAGCCCATAGACGTACACCTTATGCCCGAAGACTGTTTCCATTGTTACGATATTCTTTTTATACAAATCCGATTTCAAGGAAAAAACAGTTAACCCGTCTTTTATAAGGCTTTTATTGTTATAGCCTCTTGGAACCGTAACGCTGTAATTTATTGGATCTCTGTCGGTAAGGTTATGAAGGAATAATGCTGTTTCGTGGGAGTAGATTAACTTAGGTCTTCGTTTTTGAAAAATGTACATCTTGTCGAGCAAAACATCGCGCGAAGCGTAAACGCCATGAGCAACGCGTTCAAGCGAGCCGTCCTTAACAAGCAGTCGCAAACGTTCGTTGGATATACCGACGGCATTTGCCTCTGATGCGGTTAGAATGCCGTCATTTTTTTTAAGTAAAGATTTAAGTTTGTCCATAAGCAACCCTTGATTTTGATACGACTATTGTAACTTAAAGTAGTATGAAAATCAAGTCATATGCGTTCAGTTTAACTTAACCGAGCTGCTGAGCTTCTGTCGTTTACGCTTTCAAACCAAAGAATACCCAAACTGAGTTTGGCTAATCAGTCTGGGTATTTACCGTTTTTTATGCTTCAAAAAATTCAAGAATAGCTAGCTAAGAGCTTTTTTAATTTTTTTCAGGTTTTCTTCAAATTTCTCGCTGCTAATTTTCTCTAAATTCTTGATTTTCCATTGAACCGCAGGTAATTTCTGAAGATTTGGAATATCAATCAAATCCCATTTTGGCTTTAGAGAGAAAAAGCTTATTATGAACTCTTTGTCGGCTTTGGTAAAAGATTTATGCAGCGTTTTTATAAGCTTCCGTAAAGCTTTCTCGTGGTCTTGGTATGTAAACTCCATATCTGTCATTCCGCTGAATTCCGAATATAATAATTCTTTCCTATCGTGAATATTAGGATTTAACAGCTCGTATGGAGCGCCGTTATCGGATAACATAAAAACAATAAACCCGTTTTTTATCTCGTCCGTAATCCCTTCGTTTTCAAACAATGTCTTAATATCAAATAAATCCCTCGGGTGCTGCCTGTCAAGAGCCGCGCAGATTTTACCGCCGTAAAGTTCAGCGGCAGATATGACTTGCATTTCGGCAAAACCATAAAGATCGCCGGCTTTTTGGCATATCTGTAATTCCCGTATCGGATAAACAAAACCTCTGGCTATGTAATTTACTTCTATAACAATTTCGGCATTTTGTTTAAAGCATTGGATTTTCCACATATCAGACTTGCCCTTATCGATATTAACTCCGAATTTGTCTGATTTTAACTTCTTTACTATTCTGCTCAACGCATTATTTATGTTTACAAAAGCTTTTTCTCTGCCTTCCAAGCCGGTATAAGTTAAGTCTATGTCAACAGACACTCTTGGAAAATCTCTGACAAAGAAGTTTATGGCGGTTCCGCCCTTTAACGCAAAAATTTTCTCTTCGGCAATATAAGGCAGAACTGAAATCAATAATTGTGCTTGGCGCCGATAGTTTTCTTTACTCATTAGTACCTAAATCCTCAATAACAATATTATATTTACCGTCAAATTTTCCGTTTTTCGTGATTTTCCGCGCTCCGCTGCCTAAGTCTATCTTTGATAAATCCAACCGCTTGAACCAAGCAAGCTGCTTCTTATCCGCGAAAAATAAAAATAATCTTTTAACTCTTATGGATTTACACTGTTCTAAAAGATTTTGCAATATGTTTGGCCTTAAAGTTCTCAACTGTCCGAAAATCTCAGACATTTCCTGCAAGCCTACTTCTTTGGGCGCTAAATATAAAGCTTCAAAAACTGCGCGTTCTACTCGTGAGATTGTTATCGTAAAATTTCCGGTATCGTATTCTTGTAATGCCAAATTGCCAGGCAAAAAATCAGTATTAAACAATTTCCAGCGGTCATTACTGCCAAAATTATATTCCTTAAACCACTTTGGCAATACTACGCCTCTGTTTGCAAATAACTGCCAATTGTTTTTAAATCTGCCGTAATGCGTATTACCGTGCAATACCAATGCCGCCATGCCGCCTACATGAACATTTAATTCTGCTTGCTTTTGTAAAGCGTATACTGCGCCGGGAAAAGTTGCTTGTTTAGAGCTGAATTTAAGAAACGCTCCTTTGCCTATGGCCGTCAACCATCCATTTTGCCTATATACATATTGTAAATTTCGCGATATTCCAAGCTTTTGCAGCCAAGAGGAAACAACAACCGTATTCGGCGGTATGAGGTCAAGTTTCTTTAATAATGTTCTTGATTGTTTATTCACGATAGACAAATACTAACATTTTTAAAATAGCAAGTCAATTTAGCGCCGGCTGTAACTACAGAAGTTCAGCAGCTCGGCAGCTGCTCAGCAAAGACAAAGACTTTGTCGTTGCCGTTACCGAGCTTCCGAACTTCCGAGCTGCTGAGCTTCTGCCGTTTACATCTTTTTTTATTTTCCCAAAAAAGCTAATATAAATGTCTATGAAAAAAATAGAAATTCTTGCTCCCGCAGGTTCAAAAGAATCTTTTATTGCCGCAGTTGAAGCGGGCGCGGACGCAGTATATTGCGGTCTTGGAAGTTTCAGCGCGCGCGCAAAAGCCGAAAATTTTACGCCTGCAGAGTTTAATAATTATACCGGTTACGCGCATTCGAAAAACGTTAAAGTTTACGCGGCTTTCAATACTCTTATTAAACAAACGGAGCTGAAAGAAGCAATAAAATATCTTGGCGTTATTTATGCCGCTAAAGCGGATGCTGTTATTGTTCAGGATTTCGCAATTGCGGATATTATAAAAAAGCACTTTCCCCAGCTGAAACTGTACGCAAGCACTCAAATGGCAATTCATAACAGCTTCGGAGCTTTGGAAGCCGACAAAGCAGGATTTAAAAGAGCAGTTCTTGCAAGGGAGCTGTCGCTGCGCGAAATAGAAACAATAGCGGCAAAATCAAATATTGAAATTGAGGTTTTTGTTCACGGCGCTTTGTGTTTCTGCGTTTCCGGAATATGTCTGATGTCAAGTTTTATAGGCGGTTACAGCGGAAACCGCGGAATGTGCGCTCAGCCGTGCAGGCGCAAATGGAAATTTAAAGATAAAGACGGATTTTATCTGTCTCCGAAAGATTTTGAACTTGCTTCATTTATGCCGCAGCTGCGCAAATCAGGCGTAACTTCTTTGAAAATAGAAGGCAGAATGAAAAATCCGCAGTATGTTTATAAAACCGTTAAAGCATATAAAATGCTCGCTTGCGCCGATGATAATAATTTCAGCAAAGTTTTAGAAGAAGCGTCGGAGATGCTGTCGCAGGACTTTGCCCGCAGAAAAACGACTTTTAACTTTAGTAAAAAGTCGGAAGATATTTTTGAGCCTGATATGCTGAAACATCTCGGAGTAAGCCTTGGAAAAATATTGTCTGCTCAAAACGGAAAGATAACGCTAAAAACCGGTTTAAAAATAAATGACAAAGATACTTTAAAAGCCGCTGACGCTTCAAAGGACGCGTATTTTAAATTTAATATCCTGAACGTGAAAAAAACAGACGGAGTTTATGAAATTGAAACGGACTGCGGCTTTCTTAAATCAGGAATGGAAATATTTAAAACGTCCGACGGCAGCTTCGCCGTTTTTTTAAACGGCATGACGGATAAAGTAAAAATAGAAAAATTAAATTTTACCGTAAACCGCAAAGAAATAAAAAATCCGGTTTTTAAGCAGGCTGCCTCCGGCAGCGAAGAATTGTTTGTAAGAATTAACAATGCCGGATGGCTGAGAGAAATCCCGAAAAATCTCAATATTATTTTTTCTTTGGATAAAAATAATTTAAACGCTATTGAAACTTTAAAAAATATAAATTTTTTTGAACTGCCGCCGTATATAGAAGAAGAGGATTTGCCTTTATTTCAAAAGGCCGTAAATAAGCTTTCCGAAAAAGGAAACATAACTTTTATCGTAAATAATATTTCCCACTTCCGTTTTTTTAGCGGGAAAACAAAGCTTTTAGCCGGACAGTTTCTTTACTGCATGAATTCTTTTTCCGCGGAATTTTTATTTAAAAAAGGATGTTTGGGCTTTGCGTTTTCATGGGAAGACGATTTTAAAAATATCGCCGAACTTTCAAAAGAAGGGCTTGGCGGATACGGCATTTTTTACCTTTGCGGATTTCCGGTTCTTGCGGTTTCTAAAATGACAGCGCATAAAGATTTATTACGCGGTGAAGTCATCTCTTCCGCGAAAGATTGTTTCCAGTCGGTTAACGTAAACGGCGCATCTTTTATTTTGCCTCAGTATCCTGTAATGCTTTTCAATAAAAAACAACAGTTGAAAAAGTTAAAGATAAGCAAATTCGCCATTGACCTTTCTTTCGTAAAGCCGAATAAGAGTTATTTTTCTACTCTTCTTGACGCATACAGCGGCAAACGCCCGCTTCATAATGAGCACGAGTTTAATTTTGAAAGAGGCTTAAAATAAAGAGTGAAGAGTTAAGAGTGGAGAGTGAAGATAAGGTGTTTTCGCTATGCGAAAACCTGTAATAGGTTTCGGTTTCGCCGAAACTCAATATCTCCACTCCTCACTTTTCACTCTTCACTCTGTCGTTCTTGATATATAGTTAATAAAAGTGTAAAATCTTTTTGTTATTTAATAATTTTTTATTGGAGAGTTATATGGCAAGAAGAGTCGGTCTTATAACATCGGGCGGCGATGCTCCGGGAATGAATGCCGCGGTAAGAGCGGTAACAAGATACGGAATTTCTTTAGGCTATGAAATTATAGGCATAAGAAGAGGTTTCCGCGGACTTCTTGACGACGACTTCGTAACTCTTTCCCTTCGTTCGGTAAGCGGCATTATAAATGACGGCGGGACGATTCTTCATACCGGCAGATGTCCCGAAACTAAAACTAAAACTGGAATGAACAGGGCTGTAAATACCATAAAACAGTTAGGTTTGGAAGGCGTTGTTGTTATCGGCGGGGACGGTTCGCTTGCGGCCGCGAACGCTATTTCCAAGCACGGAATAAAAGTTATGGCCATTCCGGCCTCAATAGACAACGACGTCTTCGGCACGGATGAAACTATAGGATACGACACCGCCATGAATACCGCGGTTGAAGCGATAGACAAAATAAGAGATACCGCTACCAGCCACGACAGAATTTTTGTAGTCGAGATTATGGGAAGAGAACACGGTTTTTTAACTCTTGACGTAGGCGTTGCCGCGGGCTGCGAATTTGTTATCATTCCTGAAGTAAAGTACGATATAAATAAAATTACCGGCGAGCTGAAAAAAGGAAAAGAAAGAGGCAAGACTTCCGAAATAATAGCTTTTGCCGAAGGAAGCGGCTCTTCGGCCGATTTTGCCAGGAAAATAGAAAAACTTACAGGCCTTGAAGTAAGGGTGAGCAATCTCGGATACATACAGCGCGGAGGTAGGCCCACCGCAAGAACGAGAATACTCGGATCAAAGTTCGGATACGCGGCGATGCATCTTTTCCACAATAAAAAATACAATCATTTTGTAGGAATTACCGCCGGCAAGATATCTGCGATGCCGATTAGCAAAATAATAGGTAAAAATAAGAAAATTAATGACGTTGAGTTAAGATTGTTGAGAAAGTTATCTATATAGTTAAGGGCAATTTATTTTGTCATCCCGTTGAAAAACGGGATCCACGTTTTTGTTGTTAAAGTCGATATCCAAGTTATAAAATGAGCAAACAATACTATGTGTATATTATTACGAATAAACCCAGAGGGACATTATATATAGGCGTTACAGACGATATTGTAAGACGGATGCAAGAACATAAAAATAAGATGATAGACGGTTTCTCAAAAAAATATTCGTTAGATAAACTTGTGTATTATGAAAGTTATAGTGAAGTAAATGAGGCTATCCATAGAGAAAAAATGCTTAAGGAATGGAAGCGTATTTGGAAAATAGAGTTAATAGAACGAAGTAATCCGAATTGGGATGATTTTACGGAGAAAGACGTTTTTATAATTTAAAATGGATCCCGTTTTTCAACGGGATGACAAAATGGCGGTTTGGAAAAATGATGAAAGAAGCGATTGATAAAATTAAACGCGGCACTAATGAAATTATAGCTTTGGAAGAGCTTGAAAAAAGGCTGGCTTCCGGAAAAAAACTCAGGGTTAAACTCGGAGTTGACCCTACGGCTCCGGATTTGCATTTGGGACATACTGTCGTCATTAACAAATTGAAAACTTTTCAGGATTTGGGACATCAGGTAGTTTTTTTAATAGGCGATTTTACGGCGAAAATCGGAGATCCTTCGGGACGTTCGGAAACACGCCCGATGATGAGCGACGAGCAGATAGCCGCAAATATTAAAACATATACCGAGCAGGTATTTAGAATTTTAGACGAAAGCAAAACCGAAATCGTATATAACAGCAAATGGCTCAATGAGCTCGGCATAGCAGGGCTGCTCGGTCTTGCCGCAAAAAATACCGTTGCGCAGATGCTTGTAAGGGACGATTTTGAAAAAAGATATAAAGAAGATAAGCCCATCAGCATAGTTGAATTTATGTATCCGCTGCTTCAGGCTTATGATTCCGTAGCTTTAAAAGCCGATATAGAGCTTGGCGGAAATGACCAGAAATTTAATCTTCTTCTCGGAAGAGACATGCAGCGCGATTACGGACAGGAAGCGCAGATTGTCATAACAATGCCTTTGCTTGAAGGCACTGACGGCGTTAAAAAAATGTCTAAATCGTATAACAATTATATAGCTTTAAATGACGCGCCTGCGGATATGTTCGGAAAGATAATGTCAATATCAGATGAGCTTATGTTTAAATATTTTGAGCTTCTGACGCAGAGAGATTTAAAAGAAGTTAAAGCGATGCACCCTAAAGAAGCAAAAATATCTCTTGCTCAGGAAATTACCGAAAGATATCACGGAAGAGAAGCTGCTGTAGCGGCTAAAGAAGGTTTTGATAAAGTTTTCGCTAAAAAAGATATTCCGGATGATATTGAAGAATATGTCCTAAAGGCTTCTTCCGTAAAACTTTCAGATTTATTATTTGAAAGCGGAATGGTTGAAAGCAAAAATGAAGCAAGAAGGCTTATTGAACAGGGCGGGGTAAAAATAGATTCCGTCAAAGCAGACGCGGACACTGAGCTGAAGCCGGAAGCGTCTTTTGTTCTTCAGGCGGGAAAGAGAAAATTTAAAAGAATAGTTGGCGCTAAAAAATAGGGGGAAAAGAAAATGAAGAAATTTGCTGTTTATTTTATTGCCGGAGTTTTTGTATTTGGACTTTTTGCGTGTTCTGGTAAGAAGGTTACAAGAGTCGGCATGGAGCCGGAAATCGATTTGAGCGGACAGTGGAACGATACTGATTCGCGTATGGTGTCTGCGGAAATGATACAGGACTCTTTAAGCAGACCCTGGATTGACGATTTTGTGCAAAAACACGGCAGAAGGCCGGTAATTATAGCAGGAGACGTTTTGAACAGAACTGACGAGCATATAAATACCCAGACTTTTGTAAGAGATGTGGAAGTGGCCTTTACAAATTCCGGAAGGGTAACCATGGTTGCCTCAAGCGCTCAAAGAGAGGCGATAAGAGCGGAAAGAGATGATCAGGCAAGAAACGCTGCCGCTGAAACCGTGAATCGGCAGGGGCGGGAAAGCGGCGCTGATTTTATGATTCAGGGACAGATAAACAGCATACGCGATCAAGCCAGAGGAACTCAGGTGATATTTTACCAGGTAGAATTGGAGCTGATAAGCATTGCAAATAATCAAAGGGTCTGGATAGGCCAGAAACAGATAAGAAAAGTTATTGCCAACAGAAGATTCAGAACATAAATAAAATCAGAGTATAAATAAAAAATGTTAAGAATACCGAAAGCGCATTCGTTTAGAGTTTTGCCGATATTGCTTTTATCGGCATTGCTGGGCGGGTGCGCTTCCGGCATGAACGGTTATTATGCCAAGCTACAGGAGAAATTGGACGCCGGAGAGTTTGAGGCTGCGGCAAAATTTGTTGACGGCTCAAGAAGAAAGTACGGCAGAAAAAACGTTCTGCTGTTTTATTATGATTCGGGATTTGTAAACCATCTTGCCGAAAACTACGAAAGAAGCACAAGAAGTTTTGAGAGCGCTAAAGTCAGGTTCGATGAGCTTAATCAAAGGAGCATAACTGCCGGAGTCGCGTCGATGTTTTTTAACGATTCGACAATCCCTTACCAAGGAGAGGATTTTGAAAGAGCGCATGTGAACGTTTTCGGGGCGTTAAATTTTATCGGGAGACTTGACCCTCAAGGAGCCCTTATCGAGGCTCGGCAGATAAATGCGCTGTTCAGGATGTTTGCCGCGGAAGGCAGATTCAGAAATTTATACAATGACGACGGATTCATAAGATATTTGATGGGATTGGTTTATGAAAACGGCGGCGAGATTAATGACGCACATATCTCTTATATGCTCGCGCTAAGGGCTTATAGAAACGGAATTGTCTCGCTAAGTCCGCCGCAAGATTTGATAAACGACGCTTATACAACGGCATTAATGCTTGGTATGCGCGATCGCGCCGAAGAGATAAAAAGAGATTTCCCGTCCGCCAGAAGAGCGGTTATTCCGAGCGGCCATGGAGAACTTATAATCATAAATTATAACGGTATGATACCGAGAAAAGTAGAAAATGTTCTGGAGTTCGCGCTGTTTGACATATGGCCTTATGTAAATCAGGTTCAAGTCAGCACCGATGAGCAGAGAGATTTTGAAAGGGCAAGGAGCGTAGCGATTTCAGCTTTTGCCGACACTTATATAAGAGTTTCTTTTCCGAGGCTCGAAAGAATTCCAAACAGAGTAAAATCATTTTCCGTAACCGGAGGGCAATCTTTAAGAGTACATTCTTATGAGGCGCAGGATCTTGCTGAAATTGCCGAAAAAATTTTAAAGGACAATATTGTGCAGATATACGCTAAAACGCTTGCGAGAGCCGCGGTAAAACATGTTCTCGGAAGAAATGTTTCAAAAGCCGTCGGAAAACAAACAAACGAAACCTGGGGAGTTTTAACGCAAATATTTTTTAATATTTTTAATTCTTGGACATCCGTTGCAGATACGCGCAGCTGGCGCACTCTTCCGGAAAATATTCTGATGGCAAGGATATACCTTCCTGCCGGAGAAAATGTTGTGACGGTTGAATATTCGGATTCTAACGGTCAAAGGCTCAAATCCGAAACTTTTACCGTAAATATAGAGAACGGCAGAAAGACTTTTAAAGTTTTAAGGAGCGCGATGTGATTAAGAAAATTTTTACGGCTTTTATATTTGTCTGCATCCCCGCTTTTGTTTTTGCGGCTGACGCTCCTTCATGGATAAAAAGCGGAAAAAGCGCAAAATTTCCGCAGGATGAATACTTAACCGCGGTAGGACAAGGCTCAACCGAACAGGAAGCGGCTGCCGACGCGAGCAGGAATATAGTACAAAATGTTACCGATATGCTTGCCTCCTACGGCATAGAAAAAGCCAAAATAAACATATCGCCGGCAACGCTGCTTAGGGCGTTTGAGGTAGGCCATTCTTATAACGATAAAGGAAATAACGTTTTTTATGTTTTTGGCGTTGTTGACAGAAACATGGCGCGTATAAATATAGAAGATGACCTTTTTGCCGCCGAGCAGGCTCTGCGATACAGATCCGCTATTTTTGAAACTACAAATTTTTCGATTGTACCTAAAATAAAAGCAATTAACGAACTTTTGGAACTTTATGACAGAAGGGATTCGGTTGTCGCGCTGAAAAAAGCTTTGACAGGCGACGTAACAAATGTTGAAGTCGGAGAGTTTGAAAGAGAAAAACTCGCAATAGAACGAAAAAAACTTTTTGAAAATATAGTATATTACATCAATGCTGAAAATTTTGATGCCGGCAAACTCAAAAAATTTCTTGATGCAAACGGGCACAGCGTTCTTCCGGAACTTCTTTCAAAACCGGCGGGCAGCGATAAAGGAGTAGTTGTAGTAAATTGCAGAATACAGATAAATAAAATTCCGGATGAAAGTAAAATTTCTTATGACTGGATAGCCGATCTTGTTTTGAATGACGCGTTTAATGAAAAGACCGTTTTGTATTCAAAAACTTCAGCCGGAGATGAAAGCGGCAAAGACGACAATGAAGCCGCCTCCAAAGCTGCGGCGTCCGCAGAAGCCGAAATGAATAATATGGCAAAAGATTTTTTTATGTCAATTAACAACTAAAATTATTAACTGTTAATTTTTTAATTGTCACTTGCCATATTAAAATGTTATAATTATCCAATTTATTTAAATCAAAAGGAAGATGACCGTAAAATGTTTAAAATAGTTTTAAAAGAAATTCTTGGGCAAAACGTGAAAAGTTTTTGGCTCGAAGCTCCTGAAGTAGCGAAAAACGCTAAGGCCGGACAGTTTGTCATGCTCAGAATTGATGAGGAAGGAGAAAGAATTCCTTTGACGGTCGCGGGCACGGACTGTGAAAAAGGTTTGGTGCGCGTAATTTTTCAGGAAGCGGGAAAAACGACTTTTAAGCTCGGAATGTTAAATGCCGGCGATTCTATAAAAGATTTTGTCGGCCCGCTCGGACACCCTACCGAAATAAAAAAATACGGAACTGTCGTCGCTGTTGCCGGCGGAGTCGGCACGGCAGAGGTTTTGCCTGTTATTGCGGCTTTGAAAAAAGCCGGGAACAGAGTTGTCGCGGTTGTCGGGGCTAGAAATAAAGATTTGGTTATTCTTGAAAAAGAGCTGAAAGAGGTTTGCGACGAACTTCTTTTCGCTACCGACGATGGTTCTTACGGAACAAAAGGGCTTGTGACGGATGTTTTAAAAAATGTTATGAGCAAAGAGAACGTAAATATAGTTTATGCCATAGGTCCTGTCCCGATGATGAGAGCGGTTTCCAATCTTACAAAAGAAAAAAATATTAAAACGCTTGTTTCTCTAAACCCGATCATGGTTGACGGAACGGGAATGTGCGGCGCATGCAGAGTGACTGTTGACGGAAAAACAAGATTTGCTTGCGTTGAGGGGCCTGAGTTTGACGCTCATAAAGTCAATTGGGAAGAGCTTATTTCAAGACTCGCGCTTTTCAGGGACTTGGAAAAAGTTTCATTAAATAATTTTGAACATAGTCCGGAGTGCAAATGCCGCAAAGAGTGAAAATGCCGGAAAGGCGCGCCAACGAAAGAAATAAAGATTTTAAAGAGGTAAACTCGGGATACACCCGCGAACAAATGCTTGAGGAATCCAAAAGATGCATTCAGTGCAAAAAACCGTTTTGCGTAGAAGGATGTCCCGTTGAAATTGATATTCCGGGATTTATTAAAGAACTTGCCGCGGATAATCCGTCGGCTGCCATAAAAGTTTTAAAACATAAAAATAGTCTTCCTGCGGTATGCGGCCGCGTATGCCCTCAGGAAAACCAGTGTGAAAAATACTGCATTTTAGGTAAAAAAGGCGAAAGCGTCGCAATCGGAAATCTTGAAAGATATTCGGCTGATTGGGCGGCTAAAAACGATAATTACGAATTACGAATGACGAATTACGAATCAACTACAAAGACAAAAACAAATAATATAAAAGTTGCTGTTATAGGGTCCGGACCTGCAGGGCTTACGGCGGCCGGAGATTTGGCGCACATGGGGTATGATGTGACGGTTTTTGAGTCGCTGCATGATATCGGCGGTGTTTTGCGTTACGGTATCCCTGAATTCAGACTTCCTATAGATGTTTTGGATATAGAAATAAATAATTTGAAAGATTTGGGGATAAAGTTTGTTTTAAATACGCTTGTCGGCAGAACAAAAACAATAAAAGAATTGTTTGAAGAAGGCTTTAAAGCGATTTTTGTAGGCACGGGCGCAGGACTTCCCGTATTTTTAGGAATAGAAGGCGAAAATTTAAATCATATATATTCGGCTAATGAGTTTCTTGTGCGCGTAAATCTTATGCGCGCTTTTGATTTTCCAAACTATGATACGCCTGTTTATAAAGGCAAAAATATTGTCGTTGTAGGCGGTGGAAACACGGCAATGGATTCTGCAAGAACCGCGTTAAGGCTTGGAGCCGCAAGCGTTAAGCTTGTTTACAGAAGAACGGAAAATGAAATGCCTGCCAGAAAAGAAGAACGGCTTCACGCCAAAGAAGAAGGCATTGAGTTTGTAACCCTTGTAAATCCGGTTAAATTTATCGGAGATGAAAAAGGGTTTGTTAAGGCTGTCGAGTGCATAAGGATGGAGCTCGGCGAGCCGGACGAATCAGGCAGAAGGCGTCCAAAAAAAGTTGAAGGTTCAAATTTTACAATAGAAACCGATATGGTGGTTTTGGCTTTAGGATTAAACCCCAATCCCGTTCTTCCTTCTCTTACTGAAGGACTTAAAACCGATGACCACGGATACCTTATAATAGATGACAATTATATGACCTCAATCCCCGGCATCTTTGCCGGCGGCGATATAGTAGGCGGAGATACGGTAATCCAGGCTATGGGCATGGGTAAGCAGGCCGCAAAAAGAATGAATGAATATCTTAAAGGCAGAGAATAGAGAAGAGATAATAGAGAATAATTACTTTGATGAAAATGCTATTTTTAATATAATTATATATGATAAGCAGCATAAAATTTATCCTAGATAAAAGATAACGAGGAACATTTGTAGTATATGTAAGCTAAACAGCTTATCAAAAACTCAATAAATCGGGTCGCGCGAAAGCGCGAAGCGTTCTAAAAGGGTTTTCCTTTTAGAGGTCCTACTAGACCAAACAAATAATTTCTTCTTTGTGCCCTTAGTGGCACAAGGCGGCGGTTATTGTGAGGCTCTAGTAGGACTCATGATAATGCGCCGCTTTTTTTATTATAAGAATCCGGCGTATGTAGAGGAGGAAATTAAAAGTAATACGGCGGCACATATTTCATAAAAGGAGAAGAAAAGTGAGCGTAGAAGAAACAAAAGATAATGAAAATGCAGAATCGTTAAAAAAAGAAATAGAAGTTCTGAGATTAAAAGTGCAGCGGTTGAGTCATGAAATTGAAGGCAAGCCGATTGATCAAGGCTTATCCATAAGAAGAGTTTTAGCGCTGGCGCTGACATTATTTTGGCCGGGATTAGGGTATATCATCATCGGAGATATCGCAAAAGGTATTGCCGCGTCAATAGTAACCGCCGTCTTGGTTATTAGAATATTTGGTCCCGAGAGGGCGCCCATGGAACTATTTTTGATTTTTTGGATAATATATTTATTAGTTAAAGTGAACAAAAGAGCTAAGCAACTCGGTTACTAAATGGGTGTCTCTAAAAACCCCTTTATGTGTCATCAACCCTGAACTCGTTTCAGGGTCTAGTCTTTTGTCTTTAACGACGAGATGCTGAAACAAGTTACGGAAGTAAACTTCCGAGATGCTGAAACAAGTTCAGCACCCTTTGATCAAGCTTGTATTTTAGGGTTTTTCGATAAACCCAAATATAAAAAGGAAAAAAAATGAATACAGAAGAAATAAAAGATAATAATGAAAATCTAGAATCGTTAAAAAAAGAAAGAGAAGCTCTGAGATTGGCAGTGCGGAGGCTGAGCGATGAAGCTGAAGGCAAGTTTGATCAAGGCTTATCCGTATCTGTAAGAAGAGTTTTAGCGCTGTGGTTTACATTATTTTGGCCGGGATTAGGGTATATCATCATCGGAGATATCGGAAAAGGTATTGGCGCGTCAATAGTAACCTTCTTCTTGTTTAGGTTTTATTATGCAGTGAGAATTTTTGCATCTGCTAGTTCTAGTGTTGAAGCCAGGATGTTAACGACACTCACACCATTTGTGATTTTTTGGATAATATATTCATTAGTTAAAGTGTACACGAGAGCTAAGCAGCTCGGTTACTAAATATGTCTCTCTAAAAACCCTGTTGCGGCTGTGTCATTCCGTTGAAGAACAGAATCCATTAAACCGCCGAGGTACCACGGGCGTGAGCCCGTGGAGTTTCATTTTTATCGTTATCGTCGAGCATGTTTAAAAGCAACATTGGAGAGGTTATGAAAATAAAAATTTCATTCATTTTAGTTTTTACGTCAGTTTTATTCTTGTCAGGTTGTTATAAGAAAACAGAAACGGATAATCGTTTAAATCCTGCTGTTATAGTTTTTACGTCGGTTTTATTATTGTCAGGTTGTTGTAAGAATCGTATCAATCCTGATGTTATATACAAACTTAAGACTCCTCAGCAACCGTCGATGATGGAATTTGATGATGTCAAAAATCCGGTACTACATTGGATATTAACAAGGGGTAGAGATTATTTTAAATGTAGGATACCAAAGCCAAGGGGACGGTGGGCACAGTTGATCGCGGATGCTGAAAAATAAAAAAAGTACCGCAGACGGGTTAAATGATAAGTTTTTCAGCATGGGTTTCGCTTCGCACTACCCATCTCTGCTCGTGCTGCAAAGAATACGGAGAAAGAAATGAGCACTTCAAAGAATTCTTCAGAAATTGTTGCAGCTATTCGTGCGAATGCTGACAAAGTCATTTCCATCGCTCGGGAGCAACTTGGACAGGAGCTGAATTTCGACGAACAGGCCGTCCGCTGGCTTGATGGCTTCATCCAACGTCAGTATAAGGACGCCGACCCGGCGATTCGCAATGGTCTCATAAACATGTTAGGCTCGTTCTTAGGAGAATGCATCATCCGCAACTTCGGAGGCGAATGGGTCTGTGTCGATGGGTCGTGGGGCATACGCTTTGATGATAAGAGTGCTGTATTCCCTTTCGCGAAGGTGGGCAAGATGCTTGAAAACGGTTCGGATGATTCCGTTCTTGGCCTCTATACGTTGATTCCGATACTGTTTCCATCTGTAAGCAATCGGAACTAACCTTTCGCTTTCCCCGATTATTTCTGATATTTAACTTAAGTATCAGCCTTTTGGCCTTTAATTTCTTAGCCGTTTTGCCTGGTATGATATACGTATGATTTGGTATGATGTTGAAAAATAAAAAAAGTTTTGTATAATAGTAAGCCTGAAACTTTGCTCTGTATAAGATACAGGGCTAAACCCTATAAGCAAAACTTTAAAAGCTAAGCTTTAGGGAAATCCAGAAAGGAGGTGTAAACCACATGAATTATGAAAGCACATTTATCTGTTCCCCCGAATTGCCCGTAGAAAAAGTAGAAGAACTTACCGGCAAAGTATCAAAAATCGTAGAAACTTCAAAAGGTACGGTTAAAACCGTACAGCAGCTTGGCAAAAAGAGACTTGCTTATCCCATTAACAAGTTCCGTGAAGGAAGCTATGTTTATATGGAGTTGAGCGGTGAAGGCGACATGATTTCCGCGATAGAAAATTTTATGAAACTTAACGACGGAATCATCAGATTTCTTACGGTAAAAGTCGAAAAGAAAAAAGTCGTAGCGAAACCGGCGCCCAAAGCCGCAGCGCCATCGGCTCCCTCGGAGGTAAAACAAGATGAACCAGCAACAGAACAGCCTTCGCTTGCCTGAGCAGAACAATGTTATGCTTGTGGGCAGGCTCACGAGAGATCCTGAGCTCCGCCGTACTTCTACGGGGAAGGCAGTATGCTCTTTTGACATAGCCATAAGCAGAAGGATGAAAGATCAGGCTACAGGCGAATGGAAAGACGCTGATCCTACGTTTGTGCCCGTAATTGTTTGGGGAGACCAGGCCGAAAGATGCGGAGAACGTTTGAAAAAAGGCGTTCCGGTGCATGTGGAAGGCAGGCTTCAGACAAATAAGTGGGAAGGAACCGACGGACAGAAAAGAAGCCGTCTTGAAGTTATAGCTTCAAGAGTGCAGTTTTTGTCAATCGTAAAACAGGAGTCGGCAATAGGCGCTAAGCCGCTTGACGATTCCAACTACGCGCCTTCGGCAAATATTTCGGGCGATGAAGACGAAGATATACCGTTTTAAGTGTTGAGCGAAGGTGCCTAAGGCACCGTAGCCGAAACATCTGCCTTATAACGGCAGACCCTTCAGCGGATTTTGTCTGTTCAGGGTGACATTAAAAAAAATAAGGATACAAATTATGGCATTTATAAAGAAACCCGCAGGGCATGGAAAACCGGGAGCAGACGGCGCTCCTCGTCCGGGCGGAAAGTTCAAAAAAGGCGGTCCGATAAGAAAGAAAGTCTGCCGTTTTTGCGCTGATAAAATTGAAATAGATTATAAAAATTTAAGTTTGCTGCGCGCTTTTATAACCGAAAGAGGCAAAATTCTTTCAGGAAGAGTAACAGGCACATGTGCAAAGCACCAGAGAGAACTCGACACGGCAATCAAAAGAGCAAGAATGCTTGCGCTGATACCGTTTACGGTCAATTGACAAAAGCAGGCCGTTCTCCTCTCTTTTGTCATTGCGAGGAAAGACGAAGTCTTGACGCGGCAATCCAGAAAGCTAACGGAAACGACATATTATTGCCTAGGTTGCTTCGGGACTAAAGTCCCTCGCAATGACGCCACGACACTTTCAGTGTCTCGCAATGACAAAGTCGTAACGCAGCGAAGACGGATGACGCGGCAATCCGCGTTTATAGGACAGTATTTGGAGGAAACAATGAAAGTTATATTAAGGTCTGACATTACCAATGTCGGCCGTCAGGGAGAGATAAAAGACGTTTCGGCAGGTTTTGCCAGAAACTATCTTGTGCCTCAGAACCTTGCGATGGAAGCTACTCCCCAAAATATGAAAATTTGGGAAAGGGAGAGAGTGAAACTTGAAAAGCAGAGAGAAGAAATAATCGATAAAGCGAAAGAAGTCGCGTCTAAAATGGAAGCCGCGGAATTCGGCATAAAAGTTAAAGTCGGCGACAACGGCAAAGTTTTCGGTTCGGTAACCAACTCTAACATTTCAAAACTTTTCGAAGAACAGGGTTTTGAAGTAAGCAAACGCGATATTCTTCTTTCGGACAGCTTAAAAGAACTCGGAAATTATGAAATAAGCGTAAGACTTCATCCTGAAGTCGTTGCTAAAATAAAACTTTCCGTGACAAGCGAGAAAGAATAAAACGGCAGAGGTTGGGAAGCTGGGAAGATGAGAAGTTGAGCAAAGGCAAAGACTTTAACGGCCAAAGCTCCTCTCAGCTTCTCAGCCTCTCAACTTCTCATTTTCTCTTGGTAAAAATATGGCAAATCCAATCATAGAAAAAGTTCCACCACAGGCTATAGACGCGGAAATGGCTGTAATAGGCGCGATGCTTATTGAAAAAGAAGCCATAACCAAAGCTATAGACATAATCACTGAAAATGATTTCTACAAAGAAATCCACAGACAGATTTTTGTAACCGCGCGGGACTTGTATCTTGAAAACCAGCCCGTAGACATAATCACGCTTTCCGACAGACTCAAAAAAAACGGAATGTTTGCCGAAGCCGGCGGAGCGTCTTATCTGACTTCTCTGATAGACTCCGTGCAGACAGCGGCTAATGTGGAGCATTACGCGTCCATTATCCGTGATAAATCCATTCTCAGGCAGCTTGTTAATGCCGGTTCGAACATGGTCAGCGAAGCTTTTAATGAAAAGTATCCTCCTTACGAAGTATTAGATAAATCGCAGGCGGCTTTATTTAATATTTCGCAGCAGAATAATAATAAAGGCTTTTCAAAGGTTTCGGAACTTGTTAGGCCTACGCTCAAAAATCTTGAAAAACTTCATTCCGATAAAAAGGATATTCCGGGACTTCGCACGGGTTTTACGGATTTAGACGGCATGACAGCCGGGCTTCAGCCTTCGGAACTTATCATTTTAGCAGCGCGTCCTTCAATGGGAAAAACGTCTTTTGCGTTAAATATCGCCGAGCATGTTGCTTTGGAAGAAAAAAAGCCGGTTGCGATATTTTCGCTTGAAATGTCAAAAGAACTTTTAATGATGAGATTTCTGGCTTCCCTTTCGCGCGTAAACGCGCACAATCTCAGAAAAGGCAGGTTTCAGCCGGCAGACTGGAGCAGGCTGACTACCGCGGCGCAAAAAATATCGGAATCGCCTATTTATATTGACGACAGTTCGGACATAAGCGTTGTGGAACTGCGCGCGAGGGCAAGAAGGCTTGCCACTGAGCTTGAAGCAAAAAAGACGCCGCTGTCTTTAATTTTGATAGACTATATACAAATTATGCGCGGGGCAAGCAGAAACGCCGAATCCCGCCAGCAGGAAATTGCCGAGATTTCCCGTTCTCTCAAAGGTTTGGCAAGGGATTTAAAAGTGCCTGTTATTGCTCTTTCGCAGCTTTCAAGAAAAACCGAAGACCGCGGAAGAAAAGACAATAAACCTCAGCTTTCGGATTTAAGAGAATCCGGCGCGATAGAGCAGGACGCGGACGTAGTTGCGTTTATTTACAGAGAAGGGTATTACAATAAAACCGATCCTGATGTTAAAAACTCCGCAACCGTTATAATCGGAAAGCAAAGAAACGGTCCTGTCGGAGAAGTTGAACTTGTGTTTGAAAGCGAATTTACAAAATTTTCAGATAAAACGATAATACAGGATAATTATCAATGAAAACAAAACCGCCCTCAGCAATTCCCGTCGTAAGAAGGCAGCCGGTATTTTTCCGCCAAAACTGGGTTGAAGTAGACAAAAGCGACTTTCACTTTAACCTTAAAAAAATCAAAGCATATTTAGCAAAAGACACAAAAATTATGCCGGTTATTAAAGCGAACGCTTACGGGCACGGCGGCGTTGCGCTTGCAAGAGAGGCGCAGAACGCAGGAGTGCATTGCGTGGGCGTCTCTTCGCTTGAAGAAGGGATACAGTTCAGGCAAGCGGGAATCAAAACCGATATTTTAGTGCTTGGCAGCATATTTCCTTTGAGCAATCTTGACGTTGCGGTGGCGCATTCTTTGATACCTACGGTTTCAACTATGTCCGGCGTTATGGCTTTGGAAGATTTGGCGATAAAACTGGATAAGAAGCTCAGCTTCCATCTTGAAGTGGATACGGGAATGGGCAGAACCGGCGTTCTTGAGGAAGCGGCGATTACGTTAATGCAGAAAATAGCAATGTCTCCGGAAATTTCAATGACCGGAATGTATACGCATTTTGCGGTTGCGGATACTGATCCGGTTTTTACTCAAAAGCAGCTGGACGCTTTTCTTAAAGTCGTTAAACATGCCAGAACAAGTTATAACTTAAAATTTTTGGCGCATGCCGCGAATTCAGCAGCGCTGTTTAGGAATAAAAAAACACACCTCGATATGGTGCGTCCGGGGATAAGTCTTTACGGTTTAAGCCCGTTTAGAAACACGGAGCGGTTTGTGACTCTTAAGCCTGTTCTTTCATGGAAAACAAAAATTATTCTTATGAAAAGAGTGCCCGCAGGGTACTGCGTGAGTTACGGAAGAACTTATGTTACAAACAAAGCTTCTGTAATAGCCACAATGCCTGTAGGTTATGCCGACGGATACAACAGACTTTTATCTAATAAAGGGCATGTTCTTGTGCGCGGAAAACGCTGTCCCATAGCCGGAAGAGTTACAATGGATATGACAATGATAGACGTTACCGGAGTCAAAGGCGTTTCGCTGGGAGACGAAGTTGTTTTGATAGGCGCGCAGGGCAAAGAGCAGATTAAAGCGGAAGAACTTGCGAAAATACAGGATACTATAAATTATGAGATTACGTGCGCGATATCGCCGCGGGTGCCGAGGATTGTTGTATAAAACAGTGAGTAGTTAGTAGTGAGTAGTTTTGGTGTTTTCGCATAGCGAAAACCTGTTAACAGATTTCGGCTTCGCCGAAATTCAACTACTACTAACTATTCACTAATAACTACTCACTGTCTTTAAAAAACTATGGTTAAAGAAAATACAATAAAAATTCTAAAAGCAAGAAGATTTGCGAAAAAAGCCGTTGCGGATATGCTTTATTCCACGCTTGAAAGCATAGGGCAGGCAGCGTCTATGTTTTTTGAGATTCTAAAATGGATATTTAGAGGCGGCATTTCGGTAAAGAATACGGTTTCTCAGATGGTTGAAGTCGGCTGGAGATCCTTTCCTATAATTACGCTCACATCATTTTTTACGGGCATGGTTTTAGCCCTTCAGGTAGGTTCTTCGACAAGCAATCTTTTCAATGAGCCTGTTTACGTCGGCACTATAACCGGTTTTTCTTTGGTCATAGAACTGGGGCCGGTCCTTACGGCGATAGTCGTAACGGGAAGAGTAGGCGCCGCGATTACGGCGGAGCTTGGAACCATGAAAGTTACGGAACAACTGGATGCTTTATATACATTGGGGACAAATCCCGTAAAATATCTTGCGGTGCCTCGTTTTTTGGCGCTTTTTTTTATGCTGCCTCTTCTGACTGCGCTTGCGAACATAATAGGAATATACGGCGGTTTGGTCTTAACGGTAAACACATGGGATGTTTCTACTACGACTTATTGGAGCGACGTTCTTGATTTTATGGAGATAAGCACATTTTTGCACGGTTTTATAAAATCTTTCTTTTTTGCTCTTATAATAGCGGTTATAGCCTGCCATAAAGGTTTTACTACCAAAGGCGGAGCCGAAGGAGTAGGAAGGGCGACAACGAGCTGCGTTATGCTTTCGATGATATTTATATTGGTTTCGGATTACTTTCTGACTGAACTTCTTGTTTCGCTGGGAATAAAATAGCAGAGGCTTTTAGAAACGGAAAACAGGTTTGTTTATTAATTGCGTACGTGGCAAAAAGAATTAAAAAAATATAGAATATACGGGAAGTCGCGGTAAATGATTAAAGTCAGAGACCTTAATAAATCTTTCGGAAGAAAACGCGTGCTGCGCGGCATCAATATAGATGTCAATGACGGCGAGACGCTTGTTATTATCGGGTCTTCCGGCACGGGAAAAAGCGTTTTACTTAAAAATATAGTAGGACTTGTTACGCCGGATTCCGGTTCTATAATGATTGACGGCGCCGAAATAACGTCAAGTTCTGCGGACGAGCTTCAGGAAATCCGCAAAAAACTCGGATACGTTTTTCAGGAAGCGGCTCTTTTTGACTCTCTTACAGTAGAAGAGAATGTCGCGTTCGGACTGAGAATGCTTACAAAACTTAATGAAGAAGAAATAGCAAAAAGGGTCACGCAGTGTCTTAACATGGTCGGGCTTGAAAATGTCGAATTGCTCAAACCCTCCGAGCTTTCGGGCGGCATGAAAAAAAGAGCGGGACTCGCAAGGGCAATAGCGTATCAGCCGAAATACATTTTCTACGATGAGCCGACTACCGGACTTGACCCTATAATGTCCGACGTTATAAGCGATTTGATAATACGCCTGAGGGAGCGTTTGCAGGTAACTTCGATAGTAGTTACTCATGATATGAAGTCAGCGTATAAGATCGCGGACAGAATAATAATGCTTTATAAAGGCGAAGTGATTTTTACCGGCACGCCGAAAGAAACAAGAAATACGGATAACCCGATAGTGAAACAATTTATTGAGGGTTCGGGCGTCGGGCCGATAGAGATTGACAGAACATTCGGACTGGAATAATTATGAACAATAAAGTTAAACTTGGAATTTTCGTATTAGCGGGACTTTTCGCGGTTTTAGCTTCAATAGTCGCGGTAGGTAATTTTTCGCTTGCAAGAACATATACCGTGTATGTTTATTTCGACAATGCTTCCGGCCTTGTGAAAAAAGCAAAAGTTAAAATAGCGGGCGTTGACATAGGCGTTTTAAAAGACGTTGAGCTCGCGGGGTCAAAAGCGCGTCTGAGACTTGCGATAAACGAAAATGTCGCTTTGTATCAGGATGCCAAAGCCGCTATTGTTTCCATGGGAATAATAGGAACAAGGTATATAGATATCAATCCCGGAGACCCTTCGCTGCCGAGAGTCAGAGACGGCGATACCATAGCGTCCACCGATGAGGGATCGCTTGAGCAGACGCTTACAAGAATCGCGGATAAGATAAGTTCGGCTCTTGACGACATAAACGGCGGTAAAAACGGAAATATGTTCGGCAATCTTGCCGACGCCGTGCGGGACTTAAAATCGATACTTCACAATATCGCCGGCCAGAACGAGAAAATAACTTCTTCAATAAATAATATAAATAACTTTTCTTACAATCTTGCCCAGATAACCGCGCAGAATAAGCAGGATATAAGAGACGCGATTTCCAACATGAGAGATATAGCGGAAAAAGTGGATAAGATGGTCGCAAAAATTTATCAGGGAGACGGTCCGCTGGGCGCGCTTATAAACGACGAAGATATGAGTCAGGAGCTTAGAGAGACCGTTACAAACGCGAAAGAAGCTTTGGCTTCGGCTAAGGTTACGCTTGACGGTTTGAAAGATACAATAGGCAGGGCTAACAAGCTGCAGTTCAGCTGGAACTATCTCGGCAGATATAATATGAGAGATGAAAAATTCAGAAATGACCTCGGAATCAAAATTGCGCCGAGCGAGGAAAAATTCTATTACGTAGGTATTTCCAATGTTGCCGACTCGAAAGACGCGAAAACTCAAGACGAAAAAGACTCAATGAATACTCTTGACGCTTTGCTGGGCTTCAGATTTGATAAGTTTGAAGTTTACGGCGGAATTATGCGCGGTACAGCCGGCGGCGGAATAGGATATTCTTTCTTTGAACCTATTTACGCGCCTTACAGGAAATTGCAGGCGTTTGTAAATGTTTATAATATCAGCAGAACCGGTGCTACCAGCAAGCCGGAAGTTGATTTAGGCGTGCGTTTCGGTTTTACAAAATGGCTGTATGCCGGCGTAATGGTTGAAGACACGCTTTACAGGTCGGCTTTAACTCCTTATATAAAGATAGAGATAAATGACAGAGACCTTGCGGCGCTTCTGGGAATTATAAGCATAGCCGCGGTATCCACAAAATAAGGCAATTACGAATTACAAATTACGAATTACGAATCAACGGCAAAAGACTTAATGAAATCAAAAATCAAATCTAAATTTTTGTGTCAGCAGTGCGGATATGAATCTTCGCAGTGGCTTGGCAAATGCCCTTCTTGCGGCGCATGGAACAGTTTTGCCGAAGAAAAATTTACGGCTGTTTCAAAAAACGGCGCGGCTTCAAGGCAGCTTACCGGTTTTTCTTCCGATGTTTTAAAATTACAGGATATTTCCGTCAAAGATTTTAAACGCTATGCTACCGGCATTAAAGAGTTTGACAATATGATAGGCGGCGGCGTTGTGCCGGGTTCGCTCATATTGTTGGGCGGTGCGCCTGGCATAGGAAAATCTACTTTGATGCTTCACGTTTCCGGCGCTTTGAGCGATACGGGAACAGCGCTTTATATATCGGGCGAAGAATCGCTTTCGCAGGTTAAGTCCAGGGCGGAGCGGCTTAAAGTAAAAAAAGACAATATATTTCTGGCTTCGGAAACAAATCTTCAAAATATTATTGACGCGATCAATAAAATAGAGCCTAAATTTTTAATTATAGATTCCATACAAACAACATATCATCCGGAGCTTACGGGAGCTCCCGGCACTGTCGGGCAGGTAAGGGAGTGCGCGGCTGAGCTTTTAAGAATAGCAAAATCAAAAAATATTACGGTTTTTCTTTTGGGTCACGTAACAAAAGAAGGAGATTTGGCAGGCCCCCGCGTTTTGGAACATATTGTAGATACGGTTTTATATTTTGAAAATGAAAGACAGCATATTTACAGAATTTTAAGGGCTTATAAAAACCGCTTTGGCCCTACAAGCGAAATAGGGATTTTTGAAATGAACGCTTCCGGGCTTACCGAGGTTTCAAATCCTTCGCTGATTTTTCTGGGCGAACGTACGGTTAATGCTCCGGGAAATATCGTTACCGTTTCAATGGAAGGAACAAGACCTTTGCTTTTGGAAGTTCAGGCGCTTGCCGCAAGAACGAATTTCGGAATACCCCGCAGAATGGTTTCCGGATATGACGCTAACAGAGTGACAATTCTAATCGCCGTTTTAGAAAAAAGGCTTGATTTGCCGTTAGAAATGCAGGATGTGTTTGTCAATATTGCAGGCGGGGTAAAAATAAAAGAAACCTCGGCGGATTTGGCGGCGGCATGCGCGATAGTTTCGGCAAACTCGGGATTTGTTTGTCCGAAAGATATGATAGTGTTCGGCGAAGTCGGGCTTGCCGGAGAAATACGCTCCGTCGCTCTTCCTTCGGAAAGGCTTGCGGAAGCTGAAAAACTCGGTTTTAAAAAAGCGATAATCCCGAAAGGAAACCTGAAAAATTTATCATATAAAGGCAAAATCGAAATTTTCGGCGCGGAAACCCTGGATAATGCCGTAAAATTTTTGAGAGGCAGTTAATAATTAATAAATAACAAGTAATAATTTTGGTATTTTCGCTTTGCGAAAATCTATTAGTAGATTTCGGTGAAGCCGAAATACTTTATTTGAACTTTTCACTTTGTTTCTAGAGGCGTCAGCCAACACGCTCTTTGGAGCAAATAGGGGTATATCCTATAATAAACGGATAATCGAATGAGGACAATAATCATCTTTTTCGGACTTTTGGCATTGATTGCGTTTAGCGGATGTTACGCAAAACGATATTTTTTCAACCCAAAACTTCGACTTAAAACTGCAAAATCGGAAATTAAGAAACTTGCCGACGGCAACGAAATCAGAGACGGCGATCTTATTTTTCAAACTTCTCTTTCAGAGCAAAGCAAAGCCATTCAGCTTGCCACAAAATCACGATACTCTCATTGCGGAATTATTTACGGAGAAAACGGGCGGTATTATGTTTTCGAAGCGGTCCAGCCGGTAAAGCCAACGCCGCTTGACGAGTGGATTGTTCGCGGGAAAGACGGTCATTTTGTAATCAAACGCCTCAAAAATGCGGACGAAATTTTAACCGTCGAGACGCTTGAAAAAATGAAACGCGAAGGCGAAAAATTTATCGGCAAAGACTACGATTTGACGTTTGAATGGAGCGATGAAAAAATTTACTGTTCGGAATTGATTTGGAAAATATATCAAAGAGCGGCAGGAATAGAGATCGGTAAACTTGAAAAATTGAGCGATTTTGATTTGACGAGCGAAGTTGTCAGGCAAAAAATGAAAGAACGATACGGCGACAAAATTCCAATGTCAGAGACGGTGATTTCACCGGCTGCAATTTTTGACAGCGAATTGTTAATGACCGTAAAATCAAATGCGGCTCCCGAAACCGAATGCTCCGCTGAAAAAGCAGCCGGTTTGCAGTCCGGCCGCGCGGTCGTTTCGGCTGACGATAGGGATACGGACATCGTATCGCTTGTGGAAGAAGTAAATAATCTGTTTCATCAAAATAAGCATGATGAAGCGATTGCCCTTGCTGATGATATTGACCGGCGTTTTGGCGGGTCTGAGGACGCTGAAACCCGCGAGCGCCTTGCCACAGCTTTAGGTTTTAAGGGGTTAGCGCTGGATGCAAAGGGTTATCGCGGCAAGGCGATAGAAACATGGGAAGAAGCCGACCTGCGCTATGCCAAAGACAGCGCATCCGCTATGCGCGCCACCCTTTCCGTATTGCTGCATAATAAACTCGATGTACTTACAAGGCTGAGCATCAATGGTCCCTATCAGCAGCAGGAAGCTGAATTTGCCGCCGCCATGGAGGCTTTTGACGAATTTGAGCGGCGTTACGGAAACGACAAAAATCCTTTAATAAGGGAAATGGGCGCAAAGGCGTTTTATTACAAGGCCGTGGCGCTGGGGCACCGCATGAGAAAAGATCGCCCGCAGGACATGACAGACCCTTTCTTTTTCGCCGCGTACAGAAACAGGGAGTCGGTAGCCGCGATTGACGAACTGATTGGACGCTACGGAGATGACGGCGAACCTTCCGTTCGCGCCGTTGCGGCAAGAGCGCTTCTCGCGAAAGGGGAAACCTTTTATCAAATCGGCAGAAGAAAGGAAGAAATTGACGCCTACGACGAGCTTGACCGCCGTTATGGTCGGGACGAAACGCCGGACGTGCGCGCGGCGGTAATTGAAGGGCTTTTCAATAAGGCGAGGAGATTTGCTCAGGAAGCAAATACGTCCGACCGCATGGAAGACGATTACGCTCCCGCCATTTCCATTATGAATGAAATCATTGAGCGTTACGGCAATGACGCAACCCCGAAAGTAAAGGAACAGGTCATTAATGTACATTTCGGGAAGGCGGACGCTTTGCTCTATGTGAAGGAGCCGCCCGTTGAAAAAATCGCCGCCATCTATGACAAAATAGCTCAACTCTGCGCCGAAGGCGAAACGCCCGCCATACGCGCAAAAGTCGTACAAGCATTAATCGGCAAAGGAAATCTTTTGGCGGACGTACAGCCTCGCGAAGCGCTGGCTATCTTTGATGAAATAGACAGGCTTTATGCCGATGATCAAGAGCTTGTTGTGCGGGAACAGGCAGCCAATGCGCTGATAGAAAAAGGCAAATTACTCATCCAACTGGGAAAATACAGTCAGGCGCGCACGGTTTTCGAACAGGCGATACAGAGATATAAAGGAAAAGAAGGCGTTGAAATGAGCCGGGTGGCCAGCCTTGCCGAATTTTATCTTACGGGAGAAGATTAAGACCATGATGTATTGCTTTTCAGGCGACGGGACATAGTATGAGATTATGAGATATTATATTTTTATGGGACACAGACTTGCACGGCGCGCCGCCCCTTTCAAGTGCGAATGGTTTGTTAACGGCGAGTGGAAAGAAGACCATCAGATGACAAAAGCATTAGAAGATGCTCTGATGGATTATGGCGATTATAGTATCATGGACCAAGACCGCATAACGCCCGAAATGGCGCAAGAACTTATTCAAAACGGAACAATACTCCTACAAGGAAACATCGGTTACGGGACATTTTATCACGCGCCGAAAACAATTCAATTAAGCAATTGGAAAAAACCGGCCGGACAGATTTAAAAAAGGAGAACGCATCATAAAATGTCAACATTATTACGAGCCATAGAAATAGCGTTTTTTGCTCATAAAAATCAAAAAGACAAGTCCGGCGCAGCGTATATTTTACACCCTCTTCGCGTAATGGAACGAGGTGAAACCGAAGCAGAAAAAATTTGCGGCGTGTTGCACGATGTTGTCGAAGACGGCGATTGGACTTTTGAAACGCTTGAAAAAGAAGGATTTTCGCCTGAAGTGATTTCCGCGCTGCGTTGTGTCACTAAAAAATCGGAAGACGAAGACTATGACAAGTTTATAGGAAGAATAACTCAAAATCCTATTGCCATACGGGTTAAAATCAACGACTTGCTTGATAATATGGATATCACTCGGTTTCAAGAACTCACCAAACGGGACTTTGAACGCTTGAATAAATATTTGAAAGCATATTGGAAATTGAAAAAAACTCCTGAAAATGCTGAATTTTAATGAAACTTTTTCGTGTTTTTGCGGGCTGTTTTTTTGATTTTAGATATAAAAATTACATATAATATATGTTAAAAATATTATTTGGAGAATAAGATGATTCGTTTTACAACGGCAGGCGAGTCGCACGGCAGGGGGCTTTTGGTAATTTTGGAAGGAATACCTGCGGGATTAAATATTAATTCTGAAGACATAGACGTCGAGCTTGCCAGAAGGCAAAAAGGTTTTGGCAGAGGCCTGAGAATGAAAATTGAAACCGACAGCGTTAAAATTTTGTCGGGATTAAGACATGCCAGATCTTTGGGATCGCCGATTGCTTTATATGTTGAAAATAAAGACTGGGATAACTGGAAAGGCATAATGTCTCCTGTTTCGGTCGATTTGGACGGCAAGATACTTTTAAAGCCACGTCCCGGCCACGCGGATTTGGCAGGGCTTATGAAATACGGCGTGGATGATTTTCGCGACATTTTAGAAAGAGCCTCCGCAAGAGAAACAGCCGTAAGGGTCGCTGCCGGAGCGGTTTGTAAAGAGCTTTTAAAAGAGTTTGGAATCAATATTATATCTTACACATTGCAGATAGGAAATGTTGCGGCAAATATGAATTCTGTTCCGCGCGACAAGATATGGCATGATACTGAAATGTCTTATGTGAGATGTCCTGATGCCGCGGCAAGCAAAAAAATGATACAGGCTATAAAATCCGCAGGCTCAAAAGGCGATACGCTGGGCGGAAAACTTGTTGTTGTCGCGCAGAATGTTCCAGTAGGTTTGGGCAGCCATACGCAGTGGGATTTGAAGCTTGACGGCAGAATTTCGCAGAGTTTAATGTCAATTCAGGCGATAAAAGCCGTAGAATTCGGAAACGGAACAAAACTCGCTTCAACGCCCGGTTCGCTGTCTCATGACGAAATTTTTTATAATAATAAAAAAGGTTTTTACAGAAATACGAACAGAGCCGGCGGAATTGAAGGCGGCATGAGTAACGGAGAGCCGATAGAAATAACATGCACAATGAAAGCCATACCGTCTTTGGCAAAGCCTTTGCGTTCCGTTAATATTAACACCAAAAAAGCCGAAAAAGCGGAAAGCGTCAGAAGCGACGTTTGCGCGGTGCCGGCTGCCGGAGTTGTAGCCGAAGCCGCGGTAGCTTTTGAGCTTGCAAGAGCGTTAAAAGAGAAGTTCGGCGGCGATTCAATAGAAGATATGAAAGAAAACTTTAGAACTTACATTTCGCGTATACAAGTAATATAAGAAGATAAGAAGGCAGGATGATAAGAGGATAAGAAAAAGAAGGTTTGTTTTTGCAGTTGCTTATCTTCATAACTTCTTATCTCTTACCTTCTGCCGTTCTTCTATTTGGGATAAACAATGAATATTGTCTTTACAGGTTTTATGGGCACGGGAAAAACTACTGTCGGCAGAATCGTTGCGGAAAAGCTCGGGCGCATGTTTTTTGACACGGACTCGATGATTGAAGACAGTACGGGGCAGAGTATAAGCGAGATATTTCAAAATTGCGGCGAAGCGGCTTTCAGAAAACTTGAGTCCGAAACAATAGCGCTTGTCGCAGGCATGGATAATATTGTAATTTCATGCGGCGGCGGCTCGGTAATAAACTCCAAAAACATGGATATTTTGAGAAAAAACGGCATTATCATAAACCTTTTTGCCTCGCCCGAACATCTTCTTGAAAGAGTAAGCCTGAATGATAACCGGCCTTTGATTGTCCGCGCTTTGAACCCGCTCGGAGAGATAAAAAAACTTCTTGAGCAGCGGAAAGAAGCATACAAAAACTGCGATTTTGCTTTTAATACGGAAGGGCTCAGCCCAGAGCAGTGCGCTCAGGAAATTTTGGAAAACAAAGAGCTTCAAAAGGCGATGCAGGGATGCAGGGATGCGGAGATGCAGAGCAACGGCAAATGATAAAAACAACAAACGGCAGTTACCCTGCCTCCCCGCATCCCTGCATCTCTGCATCGCCTTTTCTGTATAAAGTCTGCCGTTAAAATTGACTTGAAAATACAAAAATTATACAATTATTAAGATTGTTACGTATGTTTTGGAGGGGAATTTTTAATGTATAAAAAAATAATATGTTCCTGTATGGGGCTTTTGGGCTTTGTTTCCGTAACTTTTGCAAGCGGTCTTTATATTATGGATACCCCTACTACGGGTATTTTAAATTACGGCAGTTATGATGTGAACTTCAGATTCTTTAGCGGCGGAAGTGTTCAGACAAGGCTTGATTTCGGAGTTTTTAAGTTTATGTATGTCGGCGTTGCCTTGGAGCTTGTTAATTTTATCGGAAACGAACAGGCAAAAGTAGCGATTCCGGCATTATCGGTAAAAGTAAAAGCCTATGAAGGCAATATGACCTGGCCCAGCGTGGCGCTCGGTTATGACGGCCAGGGATATTTCTTTAATCAGGACTATGACGGCAATTATGTACAGAAAGAAAGAGGTCTCTATGTTGTTGCCGGGAGAGAAGTTTTCTTTGAAGGCTGGAATTTTTACCTTGGCATGAATATGAACGACTTTAAAGACCCGGGATTGCACGGTTTTGTCAGCACTATAATGCCCATGCCTTTTGCTAAAGATTCTTTGTCTTTTATGGCGGAGTATGATAATATCGGATATTTTCCGGACGCGAGATTGAATTTTGGTTTGAAGCTTAATCTTACCGATTATATTGATATAGACTTTATGATGAGAGACTGCTGGGGAAGAGACGAGGCGGACAGATTTCCTAATGAAAGAGTATTTAGGATTGGATATACAGGAAAGTTTTAGAGGAGATTCATGAATAATTCTTTTGATTTTGAACAGCCTATAGTTGAAATTGATAAAAAGATAGAAAGTCTTAAATCTTCTCCGGGTCAGGAAAATGTGGATTTTTCCGAACAAATTGAGGATTTGCAAAAGAAAAGACATGAGCTCATGCAGAAAATTTACGGCGCTCTCGCGCCGTGGCAGAGAATACAAATCGCAAGACATCCGCAAAGACCTTATTCCACGGATTACATAAAAATGATATTTGAAGATTTTGTCGAACTTCACGGAGACAGAGTTTTCGGCGATGACAGCGCTTTGCTGTGCGGAATGGCTTCAATTGACGGCAAACCCGTAATGGTCATCGGACATCAAAAGGGAAGGACTCTTCAGGAAAATATGGACAGAAATTTCGGAATGGCGCATCCCGAAGGTTACCGCAAAGCCCTCAGAGTTATGAATCTTGCCCAAAAATTTAACAGACCCATAATAACATTTATAGACACGTCCGGAGCATATCCCGGAATCGCGGCCGAAGAAAGAGGCCAGGCTGAGGCTATTGCAAGAAATTTGAGAGATATGTCGGATTTAAAAGTTCCGGTTTTTAGTATTGTTATAGGAGAAGGCGGTTCTGGCGGAGCTTTGGGTATCGGCGTTGCCAATAAAGTCCTTATGCTTGAAAATTCATATTATTCTGTTATTTCGCCTGAAGGCTGTGCGGCTATTCTATTCAGGGACGGTTCAAAAGCAAAGGAAGCCGCGGAAGCGATGAAAATAACGGCTGCCGATTTGTTAAATCTTAAAGTTGTCGATGAAATCATAAAAGAGCCTCTTGGCGGAGCTCATGTTGACTCGGCAAAGACAGCCGCGAATATTAAAAGCGCGATTAATAAATGCTTAAAGCAGTATGAAGATATGTCTCCTCAGGAAATTGCCGATGACAGATATGATAAATTTAGAAATTTGGGAGTTTTTTCGGAACCGGAATCTGGAAAAAAATCCGCAAAAGAGTCAAAAGCCAAAGCTAAGAATTCCGAAACAAAAAATAAAATAAAATCTAAGGCAAAAAAAGTTAAAGAAAAAATGATAAAAAAGGCATGATGTACGCCTTTGGCGAATGATGTCGCTTCGCTAATGATGTATTGCCGCTTTGCGGCAACATGATGTAATGTGTCCTTGTCGTTAATGTATCCGAAGGATATACATCATTTCCGCAGGA
>JGI24705J35276_12238774_pt1 | contig 60244 bp, 71 predicted proteins | sample TergutNt197P4_FD_35276 | JGI IMG/M metagenome (IMG submission 35276) | reverse complement strand
TTTGCACCTACTTTTCGTGCAGTTATATCGAGTGCTGCACATAGAGACTTGTAATCAACTATTAACATTTTCAAACTCCTCTTTCTTAATTATCTTACCGCAACAGAAATGACCTTCCGGGCATTTCCCGTATGCACAAGGTGGTAAACAACCCAACAGCCATTGTGGTGATATGTCACTTATTGCTTGGTATATCATTTTGCATATCTTTTGCACTTCAAGTGTATTCCGATGACAAAGTCGAGTTCGCAATATATATCGCCAGTCGTCAATGTTCGCAAACATTATAAATGCTTTACGAAGTCCTTGTGGCAATAAGTAACCAACTTTATCTTTGTCAAGTCCAAGACTAATCAAATAAGCATAAGCGTCATTTACTTTGTCGTAAGCGTCTTGCATTTTGAGTTGCTCTTCTTCTGTGAACCCTTCGGGCATGACATAATTATCTTTACGACCTTCGAATGAACTATATTGTGTCGAAGTAGATAAACATGTTGCTCTCTTTGCATGCGTTCTTAACTGCGTTAAGGCTTTGGTGCTCAAACCAGTGATTGCCACTATTACGTAATTCATTCGCTGAATTGTAGTATGCGGTAAGACCATTAGTTTTTCAGCCGGAAAACCCGTCTTTGCTTTCACCCATAATAGTTCTAAGTCTTTCATAGAACTAATCTCATGACCACGCTGAGTAAGCATAGCCAAAAATTTTGGGAAGTTTGTGTAAAGATTGTGTTCAAGTATTCTTACCTCAATCTTTTTCATTTACCCTCTCTTTTAATTTATCTGTGTATTATATTATATGACCCGAAAGTCATTTTTCGTCACTTAATTATAAGTGCACTTATTTATATAATTCGTGCGGTGACGACTTGTTTCAATCAAATATCCCATTATATAGATAGACGATATTCGATAACTGTAGAGTCTTTTAGGACATCATAATTAGTCGTAGTTACAGTCTGTATATAATTCTAAGGGACATTTGAAGAGATGTCTTAAAAAGTCTTATAGTGATGTCTTCCGGATATAAGGGACAAGTGATTGTCCATTCTTATTTTTGTCACAAACAGGACAACCTTCCATACTTGTCCAACCAAGTTGTAAACTTAATTCGAATGTACCAACTAGTCCCATTCTATTGAAACCTTCTTGATACAAGAGGTCTTTAAGTCTTACTCGTTCGCCTTCATTAAACCTTTGAAGGTCAGTTTTGATTGGCTCGATATGATTTGTAGTTATTGTAGGTGGATCTGGTCTTTGACAGATACTTTGTCCACAGCCACCAAGTGGTGCACTTCCTCCAAAGTAAAACAAACCTTTATTCAAAGGACAATTGATACATTTATTAAAGAAACTCATATACACCTACCAATTGCAAAACCTACAAACATTGCGATACCTAATGCAGCAAACCAAAACAATCTTTCCATTAACCTAAGGTCTTTATCCCATTGGTTCATTGTGCTCTCAATCATATTTACTCCTTACATTGTAATGTAAAAATACTGAGTGAAGTTAGTGACCATATCACCTTCTGCATTTAAGTATAAATACATTTTATTATAATCGACTTTTAATACTGTTAACTTTTGTCCTTCGCAAAGTATGTGTTCTTGCAAATCTATACCAGCAACTAAATCTGCATATAGCATAGGGTGGATATAAACCATGTACCAACCGTTATGACCTAACTCGACATAACCAGTATATCTTGTATAAGTTTTCATGATTGTTTTAGTCTCATCATCTTTACGAGTTACATTTTGTTTATATTGTCCTCGCTTGTTCTTAAACTCAGCGTAGTCCATTTCAACTTCGACAACTTTGACTTCGCCCTGTTTCTTTCCAAGAGTTAGAGAACAACCTTTAGCAACTGCTCGTTGCCCAATTTCCTTGAATACTTCTTCTTTCAATTGTAGATACATTAACTAACCTCCTTTTTAAGTTGTCTTTGCATGTAGGCTTTTAACTTCGCAATTGCTTTTCCCATAGCCCTACTGACATATGATTGACTTATACCTAACTCCTTAGCGCATTCTTTTTGAGTTTGGCCCTTTTGTATTGCTTCTAACATTTTCTGGTCTAACAATGTTAAATGCGCATGAGTCAAAGCATATCGTAAGTCTTCGTATTCAGTAGGGTCCGGGTCTTCTTCTCCAAAGAGTTCGAAGAAGTCCATCTCAGAACTATCTCCACCATGTGCAGCACTCATATTACCGGCAATATGCGACCTCTCGAATACTGATACTGGTATAGACGGGCTATGCTTCTTACGTCTTCGTATTGCCATTAGTATTTCATTAGTTATACACCTCGAAGCATAAGTTGCAAACTTTACTTCTTTCGTATCGTCCCAAGTCTTAGCAGCCTTAATGAGTCCTATCTCGGCTATACTATTCCAACTGTCATCCCAGGCTTTAACAATATTAGAGAAATTGTGTGTTAAAATGTAATAGGCCAACTTAACGTTGTTCATCACTAATTTCTCTTGTTCTTCTGTCAATGGTTCTTTTATTGCTGGATTTACAGTTTTCATAATTACTCCTTAATACCGACTCGTCTCGGTTTTATCTTCTCGCATTCTTTTGAACCTCGGGAACCTATATGAGTTATCCGGAGTAATGTCATTAAACATTATTTCACAGATTTGTCCAATTGGCGGATTAGTCCACCATTCTTTCCGCTGTTCATTTGTTAACCCGGAACCGACTTCCGAAGTTGTACCGGTTTCTTCCTCAACGACCTTAAAGCCGCCGAGCATTCCTCGGTATTTACTCTTACCCTCATAAACTCCGATAATACGAACGTCATGAGTGTGAGCACATTTATACTCAGGGAGATAATCTGGTTTCAATTTCAAGACCGCATTCCCTCTTCCATGCTTGTAAGGTGCATTCATGTCTCGAATAATAATTCCTTCTCCACTGTGTTGAAGAACCCGGTCCATTTCTGCTATGATAACTTCACGCTCAGTTGCATTAGGTCCCAACAAACAATGAGAATACATATTGCCCCAAATCGTTGGTGCCCATTCAATGTTCTCAGGCATTTCGTAGCAATTGCCGTGACACGGGTTACATTGTGCTTCGCACCCAGGACTATAATTATCAGTGAAGTCAAATCGTAATGCAAAACTCATATTCGGCTCGTCTGCTTTATACTTATCGTAGATTATCCATCGTAAACTAGATTTATCGCCAGACTTACTATTTATTTGTCCAGATGCTTTTTGGAAACCAGCAGTCCCTTTCTCACCAACCACTTCGCCATCATATATCCAATCGGTATTAGCCCAATTCATATCAAAACTTGTTTTTGCTGGAAGACCGTTTCTTGTTGTAAACTTCCACTCACCATCTTCATAATGTGCTATCAACCTATTGCCATCATATTTCTCTTGTAAGATATATTCCTTAGGTAAAGGCTTTTCGGGCCATTTGTTACAAAGCATCGCTGTATAGTCCGTTAACATAGCAGCCTTGTTTGAATAACCTAGTCGATACTCCCGGTTAATTAACCGTATAAAGAAGTCTTGCCAATCAGGTCGAATACAAGTCATACATTGATGCACTGTTGAAGTAGTAAAATCTTTCGGCGTTAAGAACTTCTTATACCATTCTTTTATGGTATAACCTTCTGTATTCCATTCGTGGCCGGGTGCCATTTCTGGAACTCGATAAGCTGAATAACCAACTTTGTGTTTACCAGCAAGAACTTCGAAACAAAAGTCAAGGTCTTCTATGAGTTCCGGAAAGACTATTTTAAGTGAACGAACTTTTTCAACTTGAAAGTTAGAAGCCTGTCTGCCATCAAACTCTTCAAAGAGTTCTTGTATCATTTCAATTCTAGTTTCAAAACTAATCTCCATTTTCAGTTTCTCCTCTTTTCTGTGCTTCCCACGAGTCATATCTCGCTAGGAGCGTTCCATCGAGGTGATAGAAGTAATCTACCACCCGACAGATATTTTCATTAGTTCCATCGCCTTCAAGTATCTTTGTATGAATTACTTGAATGACCTTTGAACCTTTACTTCTTTGGAAGATAGGTTTTCTTTCCATTACTTACCTACTTTTTCATTCTGTATAATGTCAAAGTCTTTTAATACTTTTAACACGTCTTTCCAAGAACCTGTATCAATAGCCAAATGTGCTAAAGCAAATGCTTCATTACATTTAACAATTAACTTTTCTTTTTGGTCTTGTGCTTGCATTCTTATTTCATGCAATTGAATTTTTGACTTTCTGTCTAACATATATTCATGCAACTCAATTTCTTCAAAAGTGTCTCGTCCTTCTTCGTCTAAACCTTTAATAATTAAATTGTTTAATTCAACTATTGGTTGACACAAAGGACTGGCTTTGAATACTGCTTTTATTGCTATCCCTAGTTTTTCTTCGATTTCGTTTCGTGTTCGTCCTTTGTATGAGTTTACTAAACTCTCAATGTGTTGTAACTTATCCATTTCTTTGCTCCCTAAGGTCCTGGTGTCAATACCCTCCGGACCAATTTTACCAAAACATGTATTTCCTAAAATAGGATGAACTTTTACTTTTTCTCGTGCCACAGCGGCCATAAAATATACAGGATATACTTTATATCCACATAAATTACTTTCTTCGAGACATCTTGGTGGAACTACTTTCCGAATACCACTCGGTGTAGTATTAGTGTAACGTATCTCAACACCATCTTTACATTTAACCAACTTGATATATTTCGCTTTGACATAAGTTTCGAATTGCCTTGGTTCTAATTTGAATGCTAGTCTTGGCCATACTTCGTGCATTAACCAATTGTTCCAAATTCTCGGGTCTTCACACCTTATCCACTCACCATTAAAGGCTGATGCTGCATTAATCATTGTTCACCTCCTGTATTGCATAGTTAATTGCTTTAGCGAATTGGTCGGCACAAGAAGTGTCTTTTGGCTTACACCTGATGCCTATACAAATATCATAGAACTCATCGAGCGGAAGCATCTCAGCCATTATAGACAACAAATGATTTTGACCAGGACATCCACCCGTTAAAGTTATACCATCAATTTGATATAAGCCTTTGTCTGTTTTGTCTTGTGTATCACTTCCGTTGTAAGTAATATCGAACTCAATGTTCGTCATACATGTTCCTTTGGTTTTATAACCTATTCTCATATATCGTCTTCTCCCATTCTAGCAATATCAAGCAATGATGTCTCTTGTTTTTCGTCGTATAGTCGGTCTGCATTATCCCATTCAGCATTTTCTTTCTTACAGGTCTCACAGCCTTCTTGTTCCCAACATGTATCGCAAAAAACTTCTGTTTCCGACCCACATTGACATGTGTGTCCATCGCTATCGGCTATATACATTCCGCAGGTTCCAGAACATTTGTTATAGTTTTTATCTAAACAACTTTCACACACATATTCTCCGCAACCATTAACATCATACATGCAATCTATTGGGTTTACTTGGTCGCAGTCTGCACATTCTTGATATTTTTCAGGTCCTACGTCGTCTATCAAAAACGACTCTAACCTTTTCGTATATTCTTGCAAATCTTCCCAAGTCATATTTTGTAAATTACTCATTACTTTTTCTCCTTTTCTAAATCTATATCGTATGGACAATGTCCATCTTTGAAGCGTGCACATTCCTCGAATGCTGCATCCAAGGCATCTTGCTGGTCCTGTGGTGTAATGTCCTCGAATATCGAATGCATTATACCTTTAAAGTTTTCGAATGTTGATAAGCATGACAACTTACAACTAAACTCGTCAGTTTTCTTGTGTATTTTTAAGCCTCTTATAAAACTCATTTTTTAGCCCTCCTTTTGATAAATGCGCTTCTTGCCATAAATAACTTTTGGAATACATAGTCGCAAGTTCCTCTCACCGAACCACCTATTGAATAGCGTGTGCCCGGAAATAGAGTCATTATAATACTATATGCTTTACGTAATTCCTTATGACGTTGTATAGCAATAGGGTTATCGTCGCCTCGTTCCTTCATAAGTGTTTCCGAGTCTTTGCTATCACAATATATGATTTCACTCATATTCGGTTTACAAAAGACTCCTCGTAAATCGTCAAGACAACATGCAGTTTGGTGGTCGTCAAATATCCGGTAAACTATATCACTTATTGGACCTCTATCCATAATGTATAGTTTTGTTGTGTCATTAGCCCACTCATTAAGTTTGGCTATTAACTTCTCACCCGACCATCTCAATGGTTTGTTCGGGTTAGTACTTATCATGCTTTCTGCTTGCGGTTCAATTGTATAACCTTTAATTGTTTGAAGCCTCAATGCATACTTATATATTTCCTTTGCCAATGTAGTCTTTCCAGACCCATCAACACCTTCAAGATACACTATCATTATTACCTCCTCTTAATGATACACATGTTTGTCCACAATCTTCGCAAACATAATAAGGCTTGTATCCATTATACTGTGGTATAAAAGTCCATCTGTGTTTACACGGAGTTAATGGCTTTTCTTTAATATCAGCGATAGTAGAGCCATAAGTCCATACGGGCATTATGATAGTCAAGGCAATAGCCAAGACAGCGCTTCCAATGTCTGGAATAAAAAACTGGTATATAGTAAGCCCGACCCCAATCAAAAACATGATTGAAGCATATATGATTGCTCGTTTCATTTCGCCTCCTTCTTTTTAGCGTCATTACTGAATATAATACCTAAACTCATATTTGCATATTTGTTATTAGGTATACTTCGTATCTGTTCGTCCAAATGTATATGACATTGTTTAAACTTCTTTCCAGAATTGCAAGGACATTTGTCATTTCGACCTATTTTCATTTTGACCTCCTTTCAAGGTGAATGTAGGCTACTGGTCTTCCACAAGCAGATATAACTTTCCTTGAACATACTTCTGTTTTCCTATCCATATATTCTGGTGTATCCCATTTCTCTTTATGACGTTCATAATAATAAATGTAATATCCACCGTGCTCAATCATTCTGTTTAAGCAATGAATACATGGCTCTAACAATGAATACCAAACTGTGGCTTCAGACTCAGAATGCTGTATCACGTCGAGGTATGTCGTTAGTATTGCTTCAGCGTGAAATTTCTCAGAGTAGTTTTCTAAGATTTGATTACATGTAAAATACGTTACTCGTTGTGGAGTTGTGCTTATTGTAAAACATCCTACTGCCGTCTTCACGTCATCTGATGCAAATTGTGCTGCTCGTTTCAAATACTTAGGTATGTCATTCTCGTTTAATGTAGTTATACCAAAACCAATATCTATGTCGTGAACAAATATCACATAGCACTCATTTTTAGCGGCCTCAGCAATTAATGCTTTAGCCGATTGTAATGGTAAACTCTTCCCTAATGTTAAGACCATAAATGATTGGTCGGATATATCGTAATTACATGTAAACCATCCAACTTTATTACCACGGTAGTTAATATCGTTATCTCTTGTTAGTTCTAAGCCACCAGGGTTCCAAGTTGAACGACCATTCCCAAATGCCCAAAATATTTCTTCGGCTTTTGACCATCTTTTACTCACGTGGCACCTCCCTTAGTCCGATACTTATTTGTATCGCAATGTCAACTTCTTTCATAGGACCTTCAACTACTTGACCAATCTTCTCCAGTAGGCGTGTTTTGTCCAGAGTCATTAGTTGTTCGCATAATACGAGTGAATCTTCTTTTAAGCCTGTAGCGTGTCTGTGTAATTTTACATGTGTGGGTAATTCTGTTTTCCCCATTCGACTCGTCAGGCATGCAATTATCGTCGTCGGAGAATACATGTTCCCTACATTGTTCTGAACAATAAGGCACGGCCTCTGTCCGAATTGCTCGGAGCCAACTCCCTCGCCCGGTAATCTTGCCATCCATATTTCACCTCTTCTCATTTCATATAGTCCTCCTTTCTATGTGTTTTTCTCCATTTGTTTAATCGTCGGTAAAGACTGAGTGCTAAGTAACCAGGACTGTTCATTATGGTATCTATCTCGCGAGGCGAGAAGTCGAGCCCTAAGTCGTCAATTATATCTTGTTTAATACACTCAAGGTCCATCTCTTTGTATTCCGGGTCAATCTTACCAATTAAGTCGTGGTATGTCTGAATACCAATATCGTCTTCGCTCCCAAACTCTTGGTCCAAATGTAATGCTTGTGGATGGTCTCCATGCATACGACTACTTAAGTATCTATGCTCCATCCTAACTGCGTTTTCAGCAGCCTTTTCTATATATCCTAAGTTACCCATATATACATGAGGTTTAGAATAACATTTCATTATTGTGTGATTGACTTCGCTTAATACGTCATTGAAGTTACGATTATATTTGTTAGATAAATTGTTTGCCAACTTCTTTATCCAGTTGTCCTTAGTATCTAACCACTCTTTAATTGGTGGGTTCCGGAACATTGTAGTCTTCGGGTCTTCTTGAATTGCTTCAAGATATTGCATCCACGCATTTTTCAAGTCCTCTAACAATAAAATCTTATGAAGGTCCTTAAAGTATTGCGGTCGTATTAAATAAAGATTTAATACTGTTGCACCCATCCCGAACTTAATGTCCTTTGCTCTTACTTGATACCCTATACAAACTTCATTGTCACAGAAACTCTTAAACTCATTATCCGTCCATGTTGACGGGTTATATTCTTCCGACAATATTATTTGTTTGATTTGGTATTGGTTGTTTTTACGGCTTCTTACTGCCATTATTTATTGCCCTCCTTTGGCTTTATAGTTTACTAACTTTACCTGCTTCAGTAATTACGGTTTCTTCTTCAATAAGTGCTTTGACTTCGGTCATTGGTATCTTTCCCGCTATGAAAAGTCTTATCAATGCTCTAATCGCCGCTGACTGCTTACCTTGCAGTCCATTATTAAGAAGCATATGCATATATTCAAGTTTCATTAGTTTTGGAAAGTAGAAATTCCATTTGTCTGCTTTCATTGCTTCGTCTACTTGTCTTGGCATAATGTGCCTCCTTTATTATGACATCCTAATTTCTTATGTAGGAATATGGGGCACTTGGAGTCCCGGCATAATGCCATCGTCATCTTGTGCCCCATATACGACTGGATATTACTCCATATCGTCTTCGTCGTCGAAGTCTTCGTCCTCGTCACTGTCGTCAGCAACAGGCGCCGGTGCTGCCTTCGGAGCGACTGGTGTGCCACCCATCATTGCAGCAAGCAATTTCTCAGCATTGCTCAATTCCTTAGCATCACGCTTCGTCTTACGAGCAGCCTTCTCAGCGTCGGTCAACGGTTTGCGTTCAGCCTTCGGAGCATTAGCCTTGTTCTCAACGTTCAAAGCCAACAGTTCTTGGTATCGGTTGTATTCAACCTCTGTGAACATGTCAATGAATGACTTCGGCCCAGTTGTTGCGTTTACTTTGCGGCCTTCTTTCAATGCTGCAATGTATTCTTCCAACTGTTCTTTGTTCATATCTTCCGGCTTGATTTTCTTGCCATCACCCTTAGCGGCTTTGTATTTTGCAACAGCGCCATCAACCAAGGTTGTGAACTCTTTTGTATCTTCTTCGTTAAGATATTTTGTATCTTGTGCGCGAACACCGGAAGCCCCAAGAACTCGAGCAGCCGCAGTCTTAACTTCAACCACAACGCCTTGTCCTTTGTCGGACTCAATGAACAGGTCTTCCGAGAAATAACCACGGTTACAAACCTCAGTCATTTTAGGACACCTTATCCAAGGTTTTCCTTCAGGGTGCTTTTCATTTGCTTTGCTCTTTTCGAGCCAAACGGTCATATCAACCGGTGCGGAACCATCGCCCGCATCAAACAAGTATTTTCCTACTTGTTTGTCGTCGCCTGCTTTAGCGACATATTTGGCATTCTTAATGATTTTTGCCATAATATTGTGTTCTCCTTTTAAGAACTAAAGGGCATAATGTATGCTTTCAGCCCATGTCATACTTCGGAACACTGACGACGTATAGCGGACGACCATCAATTTTTCCCGATATTTATTATATGACTTTTTAGTCAAATAATAACACTATAATTCTGACCTAGAAGTCTGATACAGTTCCTGAAGTTCAGGGTCCTCAGCAAGTCGCTTCAATGCAGCCTGCTCTATTCTCGAAATGTATGACCGACTTATTCCTATTATTGTTGATACTTTATTTTGCGGCAAACCTTTGTAGTATCTATAATAGATAACGTCAGCCTCTCGTCCTTTAAGTTTTGCATCCAATCGTTTCTTTACTTGTATTGTTAATTCAGTTTGCTGTTGCTGTTCTTCAGGACTCTTTTGGTCTGGATAACTTATTATGTCTTGTTGAGTGATGTCGTTGCCATCGTTATCAGTCGGATATGGTGAGTCAAGAGATACAACGTTCTCATGCTTCTTAGTTACTCGACACATCATTAGTAATTCGTTATTCATACACCTATGTGCAAATGTTGTGAACTTGATACCTTTAGTTGGATCAAATGCTTTGTAAGCTTTAATAAAACCGACTGCTGCAACTCCATATCTGGCATCCACTGTATGTCTGGTACTCTTAAACCTATGAGCACAACTCCAAATCATTCGGTCATACTCTTCTATTGGTTTCAGTATTTCCATATTGTGCCTCCTTTATAATTTCTTTATCAACTGCTCCACATCCGCCCGACCTTGTGGTCCATATCTATCTAAGTCATGATAGGAATAACCGAACCACCAAGATTGTGACATTCTTTCGTCTAACTCATTATATGCTGTTGTGTATGTGAGTCGTTCAAGCATAAGTAAAGCAAAGTAATTCGTTTGTGCTTCCGACAATATACCACCTAAGGTCGAGTAATCATATGCATGAACCAATTCATGCATCAGCACCCATTCCCAATGACAATAAATGTATACAGCCGCTGATTGGTATCGGTTCATTGCGTTTACATATACTCTGGTTGTGCCGTATAATGAATATGAGCCATCGAGCCCAGGTATATTTGTTTTTGAGTAATAAATTGTAACGTTCTTATTGTTCAGTTTCAATGCTGACATAAATGCTCGTTCTGTTGACAGAGAAATGTATGGCGAGCGCTCAGCTGTCCCAGTCCAAGATGGCGGTGGGTCATTCGGTGCTCGAGTTAAGTTCCAAGGGTCAGTTCCATTAAGCAGTCCGATTATATTGATTGCCAATACTGCTACTAGTGTAGCAATGAATGCTCGGAACAACCATATTTTACCTTGGTTCTCTTTAATGTTATCCATTGCGTCCATTCACTTCTCCTTGTGATATAATCTCACCATTCCTACGCCTAAAGCACCAAGACCCTCCACCCATTTCGGATATACGTTCTTTACATTCCTTGATTGAACCATAGTACCCACAGGACTGCCATTCGTTGTCCTCGTCAACTATTAAGTTGAACTTCATTTGGTCTGGTCTCGGTGCGCTGCATTGTCTTATGTATGCACTATTTGTAAACCTTACTTCAAAATCAAATTCCTTCATTTACCCTCCAATTGTAGCCGCATACAAGGTTATTAACCCTGCTACTTTAAGTGCTATGCCGATAACGGACATTAGCACGCGGCCTGCCTTCTTTGTTGTTTGTAATCTTTGGTAAGTCTTTGCATACCAAATTGTCATAAATGTTACCTCACATGACTCATTCGTGTAGCATGGTCGTTTAGTCCACCATTCAATCGGTTCACCATCTCCTCAGCCTGCTCTCGTGTGAGAAACGCTTCATGTACTCGATATTTACCTGCCCACATTACGGCCAGGACTTGCCAGCCAAAGAATATTGTTCGTCGTGCTATATACATTAGTCCTCCTCCCCACCTTCAAAGGTGTGCTCTTTGTTATTTGTTATGAAGTCACAAGCCTCGCATGTCCCTTTTGTGCACATAACTTTATATGCACCCTCGATTATAGGACTTAGACCCCTATTCTTTATTATGAGTTTTTCTATCGTTAATGCCACTAACATGTGGTCATCAGCCTCCTCAGCATTTGAGAGTTGTATCATTTGATAGTCAAACTCTTTCTTGAAATCTGTATAAAGTCGATATTGGCTTGCTTCGGGTAATGTGTCCATCATTTTGTCAGCCTTCTTTTGTAGCCATCCTCCAAAGTTATTCAATACTGTATCTATATTCGTTTTCATAATTTACCTCCAATGACGGTATCTATCCGCCCATCCTTTTTCGCTTGTAGATATTCAAAATAGTTTAACTTATATCCGCTCTCGCGGGTTGGCTCAGCAATCTCACTTCTATAATTGATATAGTAGAAGTATGCCTCAGCCCATTCTTTATAAGTCCATATGTCCATGTCCTCTTCTTGTATATAGTAATGCCACAAGAATCTCTCTTTCGCTGTAGCACTCATTGGCGTGAGCACTTGGTCTGGCTCCTCACAAGCCTGTGCATACCACCAATCCCATCGCCTATTCTCCAAGGTCTTTGACAATTTATCTTCACGACGGTTATAGGTTGATGGCCTATCAGTCCGTGCTCGTTTATACGTTTTTAGAGTAAGCGAGAATATATCGTCCTCATACATTGGTGGCAACTCTCCATCGGGATAACTTGTATTAAACTCACGGAAATAAATGTCCCGCTTCTTTCTCCACCCAGCCTTGTAATGTCCACGAAGTTTACCTTTCTGTTGGATATTATGGGACTGGCCCGTATCAGCCCGAACTTTACGTCCTGACGGATGCTGTCCCATTTGTTTAAGTTCTTGTAGAAGTTGTTCTTTACTCTTATCCATGCGTTCTTTCCCACATTCTTTGTATTGCATACATGTTCTTACGAATAGTAAATACCTTAGAACTACATTTTGGGTTCTTTAACAAATAATCTGTTAATTCACGGATAATGATTACGCATTCGCATTCATTAGGTATCCAATTGAAATACCATTGGTCAGTATCTTTCGAATTTGTGTTTTGCTTGAATATAGCGTCGACCGCTAATTCGTCTTTTGACGTTGGGTTCTTAGTAGTCATAACTATAAACTTCCTAACTTTTTTAGATATTGTATGTAGTTGTTCAACCACATACTTTATGTCTTTCCAGTTAAAGGAAGTCATATAGTCTACATCTCCTCGTCTATTGTAGTCAGGCTGCCCATCCCATCGCCATATATAACGAAGGTGTTGAGGGAGATTACGCCAGTTTATGTCAAAGAACCCTAAATCTATGTGTGCTTCAATAAAGGTTATTGCCTCTTTAGCATCGTTGTAAACCGACTGTTTTAAGTAGTCTACAAAACTGTTTATTACTCGTTCTTCAAAGACCACTCGTTGTGAGTATGGGTCGTAATTTAGAAATACATCTTTTTTACTCATTACTCACCGTCCCTTCAATTAAGTCGTCCATACCCATCGACTCCTCGTTTAAGTCAGTTGGATAACCTGCAATAACACTTCCAAGATTACCAAGTATAGTCTCAGTCATAACCATCACTGAGAGCCCGTTCGTTTGGACCACTGGAAAGTTGTTTAGGTAGTTGAATGCCTTTACCGCATCCTTAGAATTGTCAAATTGGTGTTCAAGTTTTTCTTTAATTTGCGAACCGTCTTTCACGTAATCTACCGTTAGTTTGTTGTTGTGTAATAAAACCATATTATTGGGCCTCCTTTACCCTAAACTCAACTTTTGTTCCATTCAGGCTATCATTGTCGTAATTTGCTTGAAGAAAGTTGTCTAACTTGGTCCATTCGTAATCAACCCATCCGCCTTCGATAGTTTGTTCGTTTATTGTTCTTATGATACGATATTCGATTTGCATATTTATGCTCCTTATTAGACTCTATGAGAATAAGTAACCACTTCTCCTCATCTCCAAGTCTTTGAAATAAATGAATGAGATGACACCAGGAATATTATATAGGGATATTTATATAGAAGGATATATTATAGTATATATGAATAAATGAAAAAATGATTACTTAAAGAAATAATATATAAAACTCCTTGGTGTCATTTCATTCATTTATTTTTCTCGACTTTTCCTTTCGTCCCTCCGAGCCATTTATTTGTCCAACAAGGCCCTTGGACCTGACGACAAAATGTCCCATACACATCATAACGACTCAATCACTACATAATTTATACCCAATAGACTCGTCATTCGCAATCTTCGGGTAGGTTTTCAGGTAACAAAGAAAAGCAACAAAAGTTGCCTATTTCCTTGTAAGGAAAAGGGTAAGAATTACTTCTTACCCTTCTTTACTTCGGGGGTCAAGCCATAGTATGCAGTTATCTCTGCAATCTTGGCCAATCTTTCCTCCTCAGTCATCTTACTTGGGTCAACATTCAAGTTGGGCTTAGCGACATAACGAGCCTTAGCCTTTGAAATGATTTCGTCCAACTCGGCTTGTAAGACTTTGACACGGGCTGACTCGTCAGGTGTGAGAGAGTAACGACTTGTGGCCACTACTTCCCTTCCTTGACAATCAATCGTGTTTTCGCCTTCCTTCAGCCGAGCGAGACTAACCCACTTCTGGCCATTGGACTCCTTCAGGCCGGAGATTTTAACAACCTCTTTACCCGGGCCCTTTGTCTCCTGTTTGACTATCGTAAGTTTGACTCCTTCGTGAAAGACTTCGTCCCCTTTTCGTATGAGTATCATAAGATACCTCCTTATGTTGGCCTGCCCTCTCGAGCCTCCGGCCTGGTAGTGAGTTAAGCCTCACCAGCCCTTGTCATTAGTTCTTCCCAAGTTAGAGAACACCACCCAAGACTCTTACGAAATATGTCAAGTCGAGTTGCCACGTCCATTAGGGCATTGAGTTTCCCATCCATCCCCATATAGAAGTCCTCGTGACTTTTGAGTATTCGCCCAAACTCTCGTATGAGGGCATTCTGGGCCACAGCCCCGTATCCGTAGCCTTTGGGTTTATGGTCATTCAATAGACTATTAGTCCATCTACCATTTCTTAACTCAAACTTAATATTTTTCATACATATAGTAACTTGAAGTATATTGAAAAAGGCCCAAGGGCCCGACCTTTGGAGAAAGCGGTATATCTATTTTGGAGGCTATGCCGCATATAATTGATTTGAAACATATTAAAGGTCGTTATAAGTTATAAAACTATAAATTAAGTCTTCCAATTTTTATAAAAATTTTAGCGACTAAATTAGTTACCTAAATCATATATAATATTGCGCATGCACACATTCGTTATATAATACTTTCTTCAACCTGAAAGGCGACGAGAAACCTACTGAAGAGCATATAATATAATTAGAGGCCAGGGCCTGTGAGCCCACTGGCAAGGAGAGACGTAAATGAATAAATCAGAACGCGAAGAAAGAGAGTATAAGTCTCTCTTTACGGACGAAAGATATGCAAAGCAGGCTTGGAAGAAATTGATTGGTGAGTCATTAAACTCAGATGCTGCCGTTCTTCCGCAATTTATAGACGCTAAGGGTGGAGTAAGTCCGCAATCAGAAGTCTATGACACTGCTTATAAAAATGTTAAAACACGGTTAGAGCTGAAAGGCCTTAGCCGTAACCCAAGCAAAGCCGAAGTGGCTATTGAATGTAACGCCATTCAAATAGCATTCAATCCGAATGTGTTGAACATCTTCTTAGACCGGACTGCAGGGAAGGTTAAGGAGGAAGTGGCAATTGGGGTTGGAGCATTTGAGGACCTCAGTGACGAGGAGCTTGAGGTCCTTGCGGCCCATCGACTTTTGAAAGAGAGCCAGAAGGCTCTCCCTGGAGGTGCCGATGATAACACTTGAAGAACTCCAACAACAATTTGGTTATTCTTTGTTATCACCAGAACAGGTTAATGCTATAAGAGAAGGTAAGGTCAATTGGCAAGGCTTAGACGGTGAGAGAATACTAAGAAAGTGTATTGCCAGTTTTCCAGCATATTTACAGTGTGTTAACTTTGGTTATCAAATGACTCCCTATCATTACTCACTTGCTGCAAATTGTCAACGAGACTACGAGAAAGGTCCAAACCCTGGACAAGCCTATGGTTTAATATTGTTAAGTGCCAGCCCGCAAACAGGTAAGAGCTTAACAATAACCGAGAGTTTTCCAAGTTGGGCAATGATTAAAAAGCCACGCATGAAAATGATTTTACTTGGGTATGCGGCTGACTTTGCTTCTAAGTTTGGTAGACGTAATCGAGATAAGTTCAGTGAGTATGCTCCGAAACTTACGAGAGGGCGAGTAAAGATACATGATAAGGTCCAGAGTGCTGATAACTGGGAGACTATGGTTTTAGACATGGCGACCAAGGTGTTCGTCAGCGCTACCGGGACTATGGTCACAACAGGTATGGGAGGTACCGGAACTGGTAATACTGGTAATTATGTTCAGATAGATGACCCGATTAAGAATATGCAGGACGCTATGTCTGAGACTATGAATTTGAACAACGTTGAGTATTATCAATCCGTCATTGAGCCACGACTTCTAGCGAACCCCGGCTCAATGGCTTGTGTCATGTGTACTCGATGGGTAAGCAATGACATGATTGGATGGTTACGAAGGACTAAAAAGAAATATATTGTTGGAGACTATAATTACGCGGCTCTTTGCACTGAGAAGAATAAACCTTTTGACCCGCTTAAGCGAGAGGTCGGAGAAGGTATATGCCCGGAGATGGGGCTTGACGGGAAATGGGCCCAGGGTGTTATAGAGTCTTATGCAGTGTCTGGTGGTGGACACGTTGCCAATGCACTGTTTCAGGGCGAGCCTACGAATGAGAAAGGCAGTCTGTTTAAGGATGAGAACTGGGGAGAGTATGAGATTGAGACTGGTTGGAAGCCTGAGAAGTTTAGTCGTATCTTTTTGTCAATAGATGCTACATTTAAAGACCTACAAACCAGCGATTATGTGGCTATGATTGTTGGCGGAGTGATGCCTGGTAAAATGAGGCTTAGATATGCGGTGAAGAAACAGATGGACTTACCTGATACTTTGGATATGATATTGAAGGTGCTGAAGAAGTTTCCGGAGATTGACATCATTTACATTGAGGATAAGGCTAATGGACCTGGTATCGTTTCGGTTTTGCGCAAATGGCGTAAAAAGTTGGGAATTGACGAAAAGAACTTTCCATCTATATATCCTGTTAACCCGGAGGGTGGTAAGTATTCAAGAGCGCAGACGGCTAGTCCGTTTCAGCGAGAAATGTATGTTGAGATACCTTGTGAAAAAGACTGGTCGCGATTTAGTTGTAAAGACGACTTCGTTTGGGAAGATGAGGACATATCATTTACGATGGCTTTCAAATTAGAACTTGGGACATTTCCATTTGGTGCTAATGACGACTTAGTGGATGCATTCTCACAGGCTATACTTCGAAACATTGGACTACTGACAGGAGAGGAGAAGGTGAAGAAGACCGAACGGTTTACACGTTACAGTAACTGGTGGCCTGAAATGTGGGATGACTACAAACAACTTAAAACACAAGTAGATAAAAATGCATTCATCGCAATGCACGGCGCGCCTGAAGAGTGGCGACCAAAAGGAGGAGCAATAGCATGAGTACAACTGAAGGAAATGTAACGGGCGAACCGACATTACCAAAACCAAATGTAAAAGACTCTCGAGTAATGACATATCTTAATCTTTACCAGACTAAAGACGAGTATGTCAATACTAAGGAAGAGGATAGTCTAGTTTATGCATGGAGAACAAAATTTGTTCTTGCTGAAAAAGAATATCAACAATCACGAAATGGACCAGAGAAAGTTGCTAAATGGCGAAAGGCATGGGAAGGTATCTTTAATAAGTTAAACGATAAAGGTGAAGAAACTACCGAAAGAATGAAGGCTCTTAGGAAAGTGGCTTTTGAGATAGTTGAACAGAAGATTAACGCTCGAATACCAGCGCCTAAAATGAGTCCCCGCTTTCATGCTGATATCGTTCCAGTCAATGCGACAGAACGATTGATTATGCATGAGATGACCAAAATGATGCCGGCTGAAACACATGACGAAGCAGAGCATGGAACGCTGATTGATGCTATGGGATGGTTCAAGGTTAGCTGGGACCCATTCCAAAATACACACGAACGAAGTGGAATGCCCATTGTAGAATGGTGTCCTGTAGATACAGTATTTCCGCAACCTGGAGTAACTAATTGGCGTAAACTTGAATATATATTTGAGCGAAGCAAATTGACAGTCGCACAAGTTAAAGACTTATATGACCGCGATGTATTTTATCCAAATAGTAATGACTTAGTTGAAGTCATTACGGTTTGGTATTTGAATGAGGACCGACATGTTGGGAAGTTTGCTTGGTGTGAGCCAAACTTGAAAGTTCTTTGTAATGACTTGGAATGGGGTATGAGACGTCGACGAGAATGTATGGCATGTCACGAAGTTGTAAATATAGATGCTAAATGTCCAGTTTGTGGTAGTACTGATTTGAAGTATGTTGGAGTGAAACAATATAAACTTGACAAACCACTAGATTTCATAACTAACCCATATCGAAGTGCTCAGAGTCCTGACGAAGAGGATGACGAAGAGATTGCACAACCTGACCAACAATTGCCTGAGGGCACAGTTATTCCACATTATTTGATACGACAACTCCCATTTGTTCCGAGACGAAATATTAAGATACCTAAAAATATGTATTCGGTTTCTGAGGTTGAATTATTGTTTGAGAACCAAGATACAATTAACAAGTTCTTAAACAAGGCAGAACGAAAGTCGTCTAAATCGAAAGCCTATGTAACTAAAATGAAAGACTCTCAGATAAGTGACGATGGTTCACAAGAAATCACTTATATTGAAGTTGAAAGTCCTCAAGAGGCTAATACAATTAAGGTTACTCAAGTTACAGCAGATATAACCGAAGAGATTACGATGGGGCAGGTGCTTTACGACAACGTGAAAAGTACAGCCGGAGTTACGGACACTGACCAAGGTAAGAATGACCCGTCTGCTCGTTCTGGAAAGGCTAAGCAAATGCAAATAGCTGCAAGTAACCAACGCAAGCAAGGACCGAATGTAATGCGCGAGGCTGCATATGCTGGGGTTTATGAGTTAATATTCAAAAACCTCCTAGCCTACTCAGACGAAGAGCGTTCGTTCGTTTCTTTGTTACCAGATGGAACACCGAGAGAAGAAGTTTGGAGCAAATATATGTTCTTAGCCCAAGACAAGAATGGCGACTTATACTATCGAGACGACTTCGCGTGGTCAGTTGACGAAGCGACCGAGATTACACAAGACCGTGCTTCAATGTGGCAGTTAATTGATAACGATTATATCAACGGTACTATGGGGAATGAGGTCGATCCAATTCGAGCACTTCAAATGTATTGGACAATGAAAGACCAAGCAGGTTATCCGACTGCAAGATTTGCACTTAATTTCTTAAATGATACTATAAAGAAACTTCCGACACAAATTGAGCAAGCTTTGGTTAATAACCCTGAAGCAGTTCAATTGGCATTATCCTTTATTGCTGACATGCAGAAGGCTAGTGGCTTAGGTGGAGGTGGTCAAGGTCAAGGACAAGGTGGCGAAAGACCTGGTTCTGGAAGTAAAGGAAATAATTCAACACAAGGTGCTAATGTTGAAAAGACAAACAACAAAAATCGTTCTCAGCAAGCGCCTGGTTCAGGTCAAAGTCCTGAAAGCATGACAGGAGGGTTACCACAATGACACAACAAGAACAATTAAGAAAAATGGCTTTGAGATTTGGTCCTATTCTCGCTGATAATAATCGGCGAGAACAGGAAGCCCTCCAAGGTTATTATAATTTACTAAATGAGATAGATATGTATTGTCGCGACGAAGGAAAGAACAATCCGGTTCTTGAAAAGTTTTGGCGTAAATATCTCGAACCGCTGAGAGCAGCGACAGAAGAAAAAATAAGCGACGAATTAAATCACTCGGAGAGTTTGACTCAGGAAATGATAAAGTTTGGTAGAGTCCAACCTGCAAGCGATTGAGGAGGTAATTATGATAAGAGACGCAGGCCGTGTTTATGGGGAAATTAACGACCCAGACACAGTTCTTGCTGCAGCAAACTTAACGGCTAATCAGCCTGTAGTTGGCAGTGGAAATAAAGGCGTTCAAAGTTATGCACCTGGAGCAAGAAGGATATTAACAACTGATGCTTCTGGAAATGCAAGTTCGTTAGACCATTCAACGCCTAATAGTTTTATAGGAACAGATGGTTCTGGGAATTTGGCGTTAGTTGCACCATATACAGTTTCATATTATGTTCCGACCGCTGTAACAAGTGCAGCGCATACTTATGGAGCGGTAACAGCAACTTCTAATACCTTTGGAGGTCAAGTTCCAGTAGCACCAGCAAGTATAACACTACCCGACTTTAACACTAATAGAGATAATACTTATCCAAATCATTTCGGGTTTACTTTCTCTCATTGGTCAACAACTCAGGGTGGAGCACCAACACAAGCAAATACTACAACACAAACTCTGGCTGCAATATCCGGAAATACAAACTTATATGCAGTTTATAAAGAGAGGACATCAGTTACAATAACTTTTAGAGACCAAGGGAATACAACAACGCTTCAAACTATTAACTGTGCGAATAATACTATACCGCAATATACAGGAGCATTACCGACTAAGGCTACTACTGGAAATGACCCAACTTACATTTACCGATTTGCCGGATGGTCCACTGCTGCTAACCAAACTACAGGTTCATTCAATTTGCCTAGGGCGACTGCAAATACTACTTATTATGCGGCATTTAACGTTGCTACAGCAACTAGCACTTCACCATCAACAGAAAACGTAGCCTTTCAACCTGGTGCTTCAAATGTTACTTACAACACTTTGTCAGGAACATGGCCTTCTGGTGGTGCGACTACAACTGGAGCAGGTTCAGCAAGTTCCACTACGACTCAGGTTGGTATAGTTGATAATATGACTAATAACCCAAACTGGGGTGGAACTTGTACAATTGTATACAATGGTTTTTCATTTAATGGTGGACAATTAGATATGCAACTAACTGCGACTGCAGGAACAAGTTTAACTAGTCATAATGTTCAAAGTATTACTATTGGCGGTGTAGATTATACGAGTTCATTCTCAGTGTCCGGCGCAACGAATGCGGCTTCTAGAATTGCGAGTGCTACTAATTTGCCGGCAGGAACAGTAGTTATGACTATATTGTTGCAAGGTACTTGGACATTCTCTGGTTTTGGTATGGGAATGATACTTGGGCATAGGTTTTCGAGAACAGCGGTTACCCCTGGTGGTATATCGGTGGCGGGATAAGGAGGTAATATGGAAAGTTTTAGCAATGAACGAAGAGTTCAACAAGGTGAAGATTTTAACATTGATATTTTATTGTCACAAGACCAGACTGAATATATACCTTTTATTGTTTCAAGCGAACGACTGAACCCATTTTTGGTGTGCACAGTTGCTAGTACAAAATTTGAGAAAAATGAACGGTATGTAATGTCAATGTGGAATGAGCCAACAATGCTTGATGGGGACTTGAATGAAATAGAGTTACCTAGGTTTATACAGACTGTGCCTTATCCTCTTGGGGAAATGGCAATTGGGGTATTGCCCGGGTTACCAGTAGGTCATGACCCATTTGAAGCATTATATCAATATACAATGGAAGAAGATGAGATTGACCCGGAAACAAATCACAAACCATATCATTATATATATTGGGACGATATGTTAGTACCGCATTATGACTATGAGTTTAGAGTAAGGTTTAACTTTACCGGTGATATTACGCAACATTGGGGAAGTCAGAATTATATGTATCAAATCACTTTGGTTGATGGCGAGTTAATGAATGACTTTATGTTGGCTGGACATGATACCAATCCTGAACTTGATTGGCAGAGTCTTGGGTATCCTTTGGAAGTTCCTGAGGACCATCCGGACTTTGGAACTATTACACTTGAAGAGTTTCAACGACAATGGATACTTGACCATCAAAGAAAAATGTTTGATTTTATTAAACGACGAGTACCAAACTATTTTCAACCTGATGTTGAATGGGATAGTCCACTAGGAACTATAAGCACACCCCAAGCAATTATGACACCGACAAAACTACAAGTTGATAACAACTTGCGGAACATTATATAAAAGGAGGTTAATATAATGGCAAATATCTTTCAACAACAGATTACGCCGAGAAAGCCGAGAGTCCTTGCACAAGAACGTATATTTGTATATGTTCCTAAAGCAAGTAACACAACGGCTGGTATTGCAAGTTTCGAACAACGAGACTTTGCAGTAAATAATGGGCAAGTAACATTACGATGGCCGTTTGAAATGATTATCGAAACACTCGCTGACCCAATAGCACAACCGTCTATGACAAAAGTGCTGAGTGACGAGTTCGTGCATACAAATGACCCCGTAACAATTACAAACCCAACGACTGGTGTAACCTATACTTCGGACACTGCCGAAGTAAAATTCAACCGAGACGACAGAGATGCATTTGCAAGACCTGACTTCGTTCAATTGGACGACGTTCATGATTTTGAGATTGACCCTCTGCAGCAACAACCAGGACCTGATGGTGAGATATATAATAAGTATACACTAAAAAGAAATAACCCGCTCGTAGAGCCATCTCTTGTTCAACTCGACAATGAAGACTTTGATTACCCGGCAAATAAAATTGTTGATATACGATGGCCTATGGCAAACAACCCTGCTGTTGGTTCACAGAACACTAATGGCTTTGGGCTTATGAGAATTAAACCTGGAAGTATTGGCAATTTGAAGTTTGATGCTCAAGGAGACTTAGAAGTTGATATGGATAAGGTCATGGGAGACATGACTGATTACACTGGAATACGCCCGACTTATGGCGCAAATGCCTCTACTGGCTTCTTGGACTATTCAACTTATGTTGATGCTGCTGGAATGGCAATGCGACAGTCTAACGGAACTAATTTGTTAAAAATTACAAAGGACGCAGTCGGTTTAAGTGAAGTTGAGAATAAACACTTCAGTGATTATGTCTTTACTGACTTAAGTCAAGATATACGAGATAATATACAACTTATGATGGCAGACAAATTAGACGTAAGTATTTGGGACGACATGTTTGCAGATTGGAACCCACCGACAACTGATAGAAATACTCCACAGAGATGGCTGACAGTTCTAGACAATGAGGATACTTCTATATGGGAGTCAATAAGGTCACTTCGTTTATTCTTAGGCATTTTTGATACTGTTGCAAATTTGAATGCACTTTATCCACCTGAGGCTGAATGGTTTGGTTCAACGGCTTATGTATTACAAAGTAATTCATATTGGGCTATGAGACCTGCTTCTGGAAGCACTTATCAATTTATGGTTAGAGGTACAGTTGCACTTAATGCAATAACTGGTCAAACGGTTGGTGATATTGCAGTTGACTTGGATAATGGTAATGAATACGAATGGAATGGAAGCATTTGGAGTTTACTCCCTACACGACAAGCATGGGAATGGTATGACACTCTTGTTGAAAACATGTCATTCATGAACTTCATTGAAACTGACGGTTCAGTATTCAGACCTGATGGGACAGGTGCTGCAGGAACGAGTGGTAAATGGGCACAATCAGACCACGTTCATCCAAGTGACCCAGATAAACTTGATACTGAAATATATCAAGATACAAATGTAACAGTGACAACAGTAGCGCCTACGACTCCAAATGATTTTAAGTTTAGATTTTGGGACATGGTTGATGATACTACTGGAAATGCCACTAATGCTGACTTTACAGTTGACGACTCAACGGAACTTTCAACAATTACTGGAATGGTGGCAAATGACATTGCTGCAACAAGAGATACCGGAGACTTATATGAATATGACGGTAGCACATGGGACCCAATTCCTGGAAGTGCAATATGGCCACAAATACCTGCGACTCAACCAAATAGAAATATCACTCTCAATATACCTTATGTAAGAACTGCTCAATATCTGCATAATTGGCAAGGTAGCGAGACAGCATTTACGATACCTAAAAATGAATACTATTGGGCTGGTGACGCATTTGATTATGCAGCACTTAATTTGGCTAATATTCCTAATGGCGCACTTATGGCAGTCGATGATGGAGAGTCTCTCGAGCCTGGGTCGTTCTTGAACCAAACACAAATTGAGAACTTAGGTATTAAAGTTGGAGCAGGTCAAACAAATAGATTTGTAACGACTGATACGACCAACGACTTTGATGGACTGCCTTTGACAATAGAAACAGATGCTCCAAATAATGAAAGAAAGATTGCACCAATAATTCTTGACCAACCTGGTGTGGCAATGAGTAACCCAATGGTTGTAGTTGTCCCTCTTCCTAATGGTAATACCATTAAAGAAAAATACTTTACGCCTGGAAGACTCTTAGAAATTGATGCTGAAGGAACGCCTCAGAATTCTGACATTATTGCAGATAATATTTTGTTAAGTGATGCAGGAACTACGCCGGTTGCACTTACGCCGAATAGATTGTTGAGGTCTGCTGCAAATCAAGTTATAATACCTTTTGCTACTGGTACAATTGCGAACAGACTTTTGGCTTCTGATGGTAATAATGATGTTCAAGTAATAACATTAACGCCCGGTAGAATATTAGAGTCTGCTGCTGACGGGTCTATTGACGTTGCTCCTTATATTGCCGATAACATTGTAAAGACTGGAACGACAACAACACCTGTCAATTTGACTACTGGTCGAGTTGCAATGACTGGTGCTGGAAATACTTTGACGGTTTTTGATGCTTTAACTATTGCAGAAAGACCTATTGTTTCTGACGGTGCTAATAGTATAAAAGTTAAAGGTGATTTGACACCAGCAAGGTTAATGTTAACTGATGTCAATGGTGGACTTTCGACTTTCACAATGACTGCCGGAGATGCTGGTAACTATGTAGCAGTAAGTGCTACTGGAACGCCAGTATTAACACCTGCTCCTGCACATTTACCTGTGACTTTAATTGCTGCAAATGCTGCGAACCCAATTGCTGATAGTTTAGTTATTTGGAGAGGAACAAGCGACCCTGGCACTTACAATACTGGCGTATTGTATATGTGGTAAGGAGGCAATATGATAAGAGACAATATAAAGATTTATGCAGAAGCAAATGACCCGAATACAGTTGCAACCGGAAATACATTGACTTCGAACAAATATTTACAAGGAGCAGGAGGCCGAGATATTTCGGCCTTCGATCCTGCAGCGGTTGGAATACAAATTATGACTGCTGCAAATCAACTCGGGAGCTTTGCGCCAATCGGACCTAATCGAATACTTGGGACTGATGCGAGTGGAAATCTAACCTGGTTAACAGGTGTGGTATAAAGGAGGAACTAAATGAGTATTTTTAGAAAAGACGGCGCAGGCAATGTTCGTAAGATTGCGGGCTACTTAGTTCAGCGATGGAATAATGCTTTATTTAATACTACCCATTCTTATGATGGGACAGGACTTATAGAGTATTATGATATTGACCCTGCCGCAAATGCGTTCATAACTGGATTAGTCGACTTCACAGAATTCAGTTTAATGATTTGGACACCAAATACTACAGACAATGTCTATATAAGATTTGGTGGAAAAACTCTTAAACTTGAACGAAGCGATGGAGTCGATTTAGCACCAGGAGAACTTAACAAAAGATTAAGTGTTTATACGCTTCAAGCAAGTGTAGACAATACAATTTGGAAAGATGCAGTAAGTGATTATTTGGCATTGATTAACAAACCGGAAATAAATACAGTCGTTATACAAGGGAAACAGACTGGGAGACATTATTTGTTACCAGACTTAGCAATGGCAGGTTATGATACCCCATTGCCTGGAGACGACATTGACTACGACACTTCGACAGTAGAAACAGTCAAAGGTATATTAAAAGATTATGCTAAGACTGAACTTGAAGAAGATACTACTGACGATAAAGGCAATGACTTCTTAAATACGGACCGAATGACCTATGGTGACCAAGACTCAGTAGTTATAATTAAATCTGACAAAGCACCTCCTATGTGGGAAAGTGCAGGTACAAATTATAGATTGGCTACTGAAGCATATGTTGATATGAGAACTGCTGGTGACATTTATATGGGCATGTTCGAGTGGGCCATTAACACTTGGGCTAATATAGACGAAGCAACGATTGGCGATAGAGCAATAGCGCTTGATACTAATTGGGTATATGTGTGTACCGCTTCTTATATACCTGAGGTGCCCGAGTCAAGTCCTGGTGCTGGAGACGACGTCCCAGCAGTTCCAGCAGTATGGGAACGAGAAGTAAACCCTTTATGGGTTGATGATGGTTCGCAAACTGACCCTGATACAGCAGGCGAGTCGAGATATATTGTTGTCGACGCTGATAACGGTGAGTATTGGGATATCGAGCAATTTGTTGACGAGAATGGACTACCTGGAACAGTGACTTGGAATGGAACTACTTCGGCTTGGGATATATTCATTGACCGTTCGTATTTACCTGATGAAGATACTATTGTTACAAACTACACGACTCGGCGCTTTTCGGTTGCTAAACTTCCTCATATCTTGACCTTAGGATATAAGAACATTGGAGATACAGTAATCAACCCATTGACTGCTGAGGACTTTGATGCTACTGAGAATATTGAGTTTGCAATACAACCATCGAGTGACGACTTCAATATGTTGACAATTGGAACTGATGGAAAACTAATGGTTTCACCCGGTCTGATTGTAGACGATGGTGGACCAGACGACGTAGACATGGACAGCATTTTTGACGACGGAACCGTCGTATAAAGGAGGTTAAAATGCAAGGAACTTTTTTAATAAGACGTGGTCTGGCTGCTAGTTGGGCTGTCGTCAACCCGGTGTTAATGTCGGGACAAATAGGGTATGAAACTGATACTCGAAAAATGAAAGTTGGTGACTCAGCAACAAATTGGAATAGTCTTGAATACTCAAATATTTTTGAGGCTGAAGATATTCCTTATGACCCAACTACTTCTGACTTAGTTATGCTTAACCCATTATGGGTTGATGATGGAAGTCAGACTGACCCTGATACTGCTGGACAGCCGAGATATATTCCGGTTGGTACAGTTCAAGAGGCAATAGATGCTGCAGTATTGCGAATGACAAAACTTGAAGAGCAAGCAGTCGAAAGTGACGACGACTCGATAGTTGTGGAGATAACTTCGACAGGTATCAATATAACGACCGAGGCCGCAATCATACCGACTGAAAAGAACGAATGGATGACTGGTGATACAGTTCAAGAACAACTCGACGAATTAGCAGGTTTTACAGGAGACCCAGCGGACTTAGCGGTTGGAATGACGACTACCTTAGTAGACGCACTCAATGAACACCAAGACCGACTTGAAGACTACTTGGTATCGGACGACGAGTCAGTCGAGATTACTCCGGAAGTCGACGCTTCGAGTAACCCTACAGGTCGATTTGATTTATCTGTTGATATTACAAAGACAGATGCGAGTCAAGTTGTAAAGAACCCTGGCACGCAAGGAACTCTTCCAACAAACTTAAATGATTTATTAAGTTGGATGAACGCTAATCTTATTGTTCAAACTTACAACGATGGAACAAAAGTAGTTGTAAGACACCAAGATAGTGTTATGGTTAATACTGACGATGGTGCTGGTAATAAAGTTGGGGTTGATGCATTATTTAATGTTACAACTGAGACTGCTCAGGGTGGAACTGCTATGGGTGATGGGTCTACGAGTAAAACTGATATAGATGGTTCATGGGCAATGTTTGGAACCTATTATGCGAATGAGGCTCCTAGTGTATTAACAAATAAAGATGGTTCAACTACTAATTTATTTGTTAGAGCACAAGTAACACACCGAGATAGTTCTAATAATGGAGTAAGACTCTTAGTTCTTTCGAACGATAAGATTTACTATAAAGTTGGGACTGACAATAATGTAACCTTTAATCAAGAAATCGGTATGGGTTCTGGTGGTTCGGCTTCGCTTTATACATTTGCTGGAATACCTTCGACTGATACTACAATTACTTTAACTGGTGTCCAAACTGGCATGCAATATACTGTTTCGCAGACTGATGGGACTCCAACATTGTTGGATATAACTGAACCGCAAGTTGGAAGCATTATAAACTTTATGACTACGAGAGAAGATACAGTTAATAGCCTTTACTCTGGAATTATAATGGCTACAGGTATAGTAACTGCAATCAACTTCGGAACGACTCCAAGTACAATTACAGTCGATGTGACTATTTCGGCACCTGGGGCATATAATAGAACAGACGGAACTGACACTTATCAAACTAATGTGAAAGTGACCGGAAATGGTTATGAGATTACGGAGACTAATGACGCGACGGGTGCAGCAAGTTCAATGTTAGTTGACCAAGTTGACGAGAAGATTGGTTTTAATCAAGACGATGGTCAAGGTGACGAGACGTTCATAGGTATTGAAGAAGGTAAAGCAATTTACAATAAGACTGCTGATGGAACGAACAATCAAGAAGTAATGAACTTGGTTGCATTCTTAAACAGAGCGGGCATGTTGACAAATTTGACTACTCTTGCACAAAACAATTTGGTTGCAGCAATTAACGAAGTTAATGCAAAAGCAACGAGTTCAATGTCCTTGGTTGGATGGGCTTCGTTCTTAGCAGCAACAACTGCTGATATGAATGCAATTGTTACAGCACAAGATTTGGCATTTTGTTTTAACTTCCAAACTAGTACTTGGTATTATTGGTCTAATACAACGACTAACTGGATAACCCTTCCAATAGGTTGGGCTAAAGGAGTTGACGACGTTGTAAGACTTACAGGTGAATTACCAGCAGTTGGTCAATGGGATGGTTTCATAATGGGTGTTCTCGGAGATGGGACAATTCACCAATGGGACCAAGCAACTACAACTTGGAATGATATAACGACTACTTGGACACCACCGGTTGATAATGAAGGCGACCAATATTTAATTCGTTCTTACTGGGGCGTATGGCAAGGTACTACATTCACTGGGGCACCTAATGCAGTCTTAACTAAGACGGGTGTTGGTTGGACTTATATTGTAAATATACAAACAGACTTTGATGACTTGAAGGATACTGACTGGAGTTAATCACATCACTTTAAGGACTTTAGGACGTCTCTTTCTATATCCCTTAGATTATATCACAGGGACGAACAGCGCTGAATTATGATGTCCTAAAAGATCCCACAGTCTTATTATTTGGTCTTTCTTATATAATAGGAAATGATTGGAATTAAGACGTTAAGTTAATAAAAAGGGGGACCCGATATAAATGGGCACAAAATATTCACAAGTGCGAATAAGCACAGGATTGGATGCTACGCTTCCGGCAAGTTCGGCAGCGCAGAAAGGTCGATTGAAATATTCGACCGATAAACAAATACTTTATGTTGACGATGGAACAAATAATGTCGTTATTGGTGGTATAGGGGTTTTGAAACCTTTACAAGATTTCGTTGATAATGCATTTATCTTTGACTCAACCGGAGAAGAGATAACTATAACAGAAGATGCCGATACAATAACCCTAATGAGTGCTGATAAAGCAAATAAGAATTTTGCAAAAATAAAAGAAGTTCTACCTGGAGCATTTGCCTCGTTTCTTGCATTGTCTAATGCAGTTAATCCGGGACTTGACAAAATAACTTGTCATATAACTGATGCAAACTTATATGCAGACCGACCAACTGACTTTGGTTCAGCAGTTGAATGTTATGTTGATATTTATACAGCAGACAATACAGCAGCAAGTCCTACACGAGCATTTAGTTTAAGAGCAGTTCCGGCAGCATTAGGTTCAGCGCCTTTATGGGATGGAACTATAATTGGTGGACAAGTTAATTGGGAAAGAATAACTGGTAAACAAGACAGAGTAGACATTTCACTTGCTGGAAAAATATTATCTGTTAATTCCACCGGCGTTATAAATGCTTTCGATGATACTCCACTTCTAATGAGGCGAGGAATATTACCTTCAGGAACAGACCTAAATACCTTAACTACTCCTGGTATTTATACATTGACTTCGACTTTAATGGGAACTTATATAAATAGTCCATTTACAGGAATTACTGGTGCGACTTTAACGGTTAGGAACGGAAGTACTGGAGGAGTTGCTACTGATAATTATATTACACAAGAATGTGAGGCGATAGTAGGTGATGCATTAAATGGTTCTCGAATTAGACAAAGAACGTGGGGAGGAAGTTTAGCGGCTTGGTCTAATTGGGATAATGTATATGTCAAGCCACCTACTGGTATTCCTCAAAGCGACTTAGACGCAGCGACTCAAGCGAAGTTGAACTTAATCGCACCATCTAGTTCAATTGGACACACAAACTTCTCAGTTAATAGGGGAGTAGGAACAACTAACAGGGGTTGGGTTAAGATTGCAGAATGTACTGGCTCAATGACTCAAAGCACTGTGCGCATATTTATAATGTCGGCATGGTCGCGTATGAACAACATCGAGTTTGTTTGTCCTGTGCAATCACAATACTCGGCTGGTGCAAGTTTGATACAAAACAGTTATGCGACTCTTATTGACCGTTCAGTTTGGCGCTTTTCTTATGACAACCACATTAAAATCATGATGGTCGCAAAGAGTGCTTCAGCAGTTACTGAGATATGGGCTTACTTCGACGTGGCTAACTTCGCAACTATGTGGGACTGCACAGTTGTTGCAAACGGCCAAGGTCAAATTACACCGGTCTTTAACAGTTCAAGTGTATTCCAACCAAACCCTCCCGGAGCAGCAGATGGTTATACATTGTCGACTCAAATTGTTCAACTCAATCAAAGCACTGCGAATGGCGACGGAAGTTTTCAAATCATACCATGGTCCTTCGTTGCTGCAAACGTGCAACCTTAAGGAGGTTAATATGCCATTAAAATCAGGAAGTAGTCGTAAAACAATTAGTCATAATATTCGCAAAGAGCGAGCGGCTGGTAAACCACAAAAACAAGCGGTGGCCATTGCATTGTCAAAGGCTGGTAAAAGTCGAAAGAAGAAAAAACGTAAATAATATTGTGGGCGGTAGGGTGGGACCGAACTAGTCGGCGGTCCGGCGATAAAATATTATTTAGGAGGTATTTGCAATATGGCGGAATTTGCAAGTAAAGGTGTAGCAGGTTCAGGACTTGGTCTTGGCATTGCTGGCACAGCATTGGGCATTCTTAACTCAGGGTTCTTTGGAGGTGGTTGGTTCGGTGGTTGCGACAGAGGCGGTTATGGTCGAGGAGATTATGACCGCGGATGTTGCGGAGAAGACCATCGAGTAAATCGCTACGAGTTAAATCTTGTTAGAGAACTCGCGGCTAAGGATGCAATAATAGTTGACAAGGACTCGAAGCTCTATACTGACCACAAGGTCTGTGAGTTGAGCGAAAAAGTTAACTGTATGGAAAAAGACTTTATGAACCGGTTCTGTAGAGACGAAAGGGAAATTGACCACTGTGAATGTATGATACGAGAGACTAATATCTGCATGAGAGACAACTATATTCCGGCACACAAGGTATTGAGGCCTTGGGACATTTGTCCTATGCCACACTATGAAGGCGAGTCCGAAGGACGTGATGGACGAAGACGTGAAAGACGAGAATGTCCAGAATGTAAACCTGAAGGGCACAAGCCTAAACACACGGCGTAATTAACGGATAACCGTTGATAGAACGCCGACTTCTATTGACGAGTATCAAAAGGAGTGAAAATGAAAGTTAAGTTGAACCACATTGAAACTGGGTTTAAGAACTGGTATATGAGTGAGGTCGCAGGCCTCAATATTTGGGCAGCGTTAGCAACGCCCGTAGTAATGTTATCAGTCGCAAATCTAGAACGGAAGAATGCTACTTTCTTAGGAATGCTATTTGACGAAAAAGGTGAAATTGATATTGACGAACTACACAAAGAGTATTCCGGGTTAATAACTCAAAAAGGTTCTTTTGAAGTATCTGGACTGAGGATAAATACCCAAGACCTTGATAAACTCGTTGACTATATAAAGAAGGCAGTTCCACCTGCTGTAGGAGGTTAAAATGCACGGAATGTTTACGATAGTTGAAGCAGTCCAAAAAGAAATAGATGCCGCAGAGCGTTATATCGAATGGGCGCATGAGTTTAAGACTTCTCATCCTGAAAAGGCTAAGTTGTTCTTAAAACTAGCAAAAGAAGAATGCAAACACGCTGAGGAGTTGATTAACTTCAAACACTCACACATGAGTAAGTTGAAGTCAGAAGACAAGCACCATCCACAAGCCCATGAGGCTTGGTGTCATAAGCACCCACGACTTTGTGTCGAGATTGCTGAGTTGAAGATGGAAATTGAAATGACTGAAAAATCAATGACCGGCAATCCATATTAAAAGGAGACTAAAATGGACGAACGACAGATTGAGCAATTGATTAAAGAAGCGATTGCAAATGCACTTGCTCCGGTGGAGGCACGCTTGGCAACAGTGGAGCGACAGTTAGACGCAGCGCTAACAGAAATTAAAATACAAAAAGAAGGGAGGGACATTTAATATGTTAGACTTTTTGGAAGCCAACTTAGCAGCAATACTGGCCGCAATAGTAGCCTTCTCGGGTATGGTAGTATCTATCATGTCGTTCATAAAAGCGATTAAAGCCGAGAAGTCTGGTAATGCCAATGTTGTTGCAGTTGATAAAAAAATTGAAATCACGCAAGAAGGAATTGTAAAAGCATTTAAGAGTGCAATAATGATACCAGAATTAAAGGTATCGTTGAGTAATCAAGTTGATGCTAAATTGAACGAATGGGCTGCACAGTTTATGGCAGCGATAAACAAACGAGATAAAGCAGTTACCGAGACTCTTACATTTATAATGAAGATACTCGCATGGACAGCAGCATCTGACAAATTGACTAAAAGCGAAAAAGCACAAATAAATGCACTAGTCGAACAGATTACCGAGGGTGATAGCACAATCGAATGGCCGGCTAAAAAGTAAGGAGGGCATTATGGCAAAACCTAACATTAAAAAATTAGGTTACCCGTTATGGTTCAATATAGTGTTTCTCTGCTTAACGGTTGGAGGTCCAATAGTATTAGTAGTAATGGAAGGACTTAGTTCTCCTAGTTCTGCTTTTCGCTGGACCTTCATGACCGTGGCCACAGCACTAACTGCTTGGGTGTTTATACAGCACTTTCTTGTTAAGAACTTGCGAAAGAAGTTGTTAGCAAAGCAGACAGCATTGGAACACGACTATTCGATTGACGTTGGTAACTCGAACAAGATAAAATACTTGTGGTATACGAATGAACAGTGGTTAACATTGTTTACACTTATCAATGGTGCACTATTTGGTGGACTTGTTGCAGTTATTATGACTGGTGTGGCTTCTGGCTTAATGCACATACGTGGGACTATTTTGTTAATTGCGATTTTCTATGTTATTGCCTATACCTTAAAGTTTATGGCAACAACATTATTAAAAGGGGTAGATAATTATGGCGAAACCAGTGGACCAACGGGCACAGGAGGCGGTTAAGACAATAGTTCAACGCTTAATTAAAAATATTAGTATCATAGCAATCTTTATTGCTATTGGTATTATAGGAATGTCCTATCTTGGACTTGACTTTGATATGAGCGTTTCACTTGTTGCACGCATTCTTGTTCCTTCAGTTATTTTGGCAATATCGAACTTGATTATATTTGAATTATGGTTACGTAATGGTGCAGATAATGCTCGAGGTGAGAAGGCTTATATAGACCTTCTCACCCAGTATTACGATATGTCTTGTTTTATAAACGAAGAAACTATGCAAGAGTTTTTAGTCGCTGAGAAACAACGACGTTATGACGTTGAGAAAAAGAGACTTGAGAATATTATAGAACGAGAGACTAAATTGATAGAGTTCTTAAATACACCTAAAAAGAAAGGTGACAAAGATATACCGTTATCACCCATTGACAAGATACGAATTAACTTGGCTAAGGGGCGATTGCACAAAGCGAAAAAGGCTATCGACAATATACAGATTGATATGCCTTATGAACGAGCAGAACAATTTGACCAACTTCGATATACAATCAGAGATACTCACTATAAAGAATATAAACCAAATGATACCGGTAAGTTCTTGGCAAAACGAAGAACTAAGAAATATACAATGTTGTTAACTTTTACACTTATTGGTTTCAATATAATTTCTGTTACGACTGGTGGAGAGAATTGGTTGATTGCACTGTTTATGACTATCTTGGCAGCAGTATCTTTACTTGCTTCTTTGGTTTTTGGGTTTAGTGACGGATATAGTTCTATTGCAGTATCAAACACTGGCGTATACAAGACAGGAGTATCTTTTATACAAAAGGCACAGGCCTACTGCACTAAACATGGAAAGAAACTTTACTTTATACCTGAAGCAGTAAATGATGGAATACCAATGGTACCTAAGAAAACAGAAGAAATAAAACCAGAAGTCGAAGTCGAGCAAATTTCTATGGACTCGTTGTTTGGTTCGTCACCAGAAAGTGACAAAGACCAATCAAATGGGAATATAATGAAATAAAGCAGTTGATTATCGGCGACTGTTATTTGAGCGATATAAATAACCGTGACGCTCGCGGTTAAAGGGAAGTAAATTACATGACAGAACAAGAAGGCGAAGAAACTTTGGACTTGGATATCGACAGCCTGTTCAAAGACCCGGAGGACTCGCAACCTCCAGACAAAGAGTCGACTGACAACGCAGATAAAAATGAAGGTGGGCTAAAGGATAGTGACCTGACAAAAAATATGAGCAAGCGAATAAATCAAGTTCGCGAAGAAACCGAGAAATCAGTATTAGAACGAGTGGCCAAAGAGAATGGCTTCGAGTCTTATACAGCAATGCGTAAGGCAAGCGAAGATAAAATTGTTAAGGACCACGGGTTCGACCCAAAAGACGTAAGCGAAGTTCTAGGAAAAATGCTTGAACAACGTTTAGCGGACGACCCTCGCATAAAAAGATTAAATGATTATGAAGCGCGAGAAAAAGAAGCATATATAAAAGAGCAAGTTGCCGAGATAAATAAAGTAACCGGGCAGAAGTTGACTCCTGATCAATTACCGAAAGAGGCTATTGACCTCTGGGGTAAAGGTGTAGACTTGTCACAAGCCTATTTTGCAACACAAGGCAAATCGCTTATAACGAAGGGTATAAATAATGCTCAAAATGGCACTATGAACCATTTAGCACCACACAGTTCAAATAACACACCGAAAACGCGTGGACTGAATGACGAAGAGAAAGACATGTATCGTTTTATTAACCCAGACATTACAGAGAAAGAACTGAGTGAAAAGACAGTTGAAATTTAATTAAGAGGAGAGACTATGGAAAAAGTCGCTGTAAGAGAACTCGGTGTTCCAGCCATGACGGTTAAGGAATATAAAGAGTTCAGACGCAAAAGAAAAGAAGGCGAATCTGGTAAACCCGAAGCAGATAAAAATCTGTTTCAAAAAGCCGGTGATGCAGTAAAAAACCTTTTTACAGGTAATAAAGAAGAGGGCACGGAAGGTCCTGAAACAGGCGATAAAGCCGGGGACCAGGGAGGTGAATAATGAGTGTAGCCGTAAATCAAGCCGCTAACCGAAGGGGTGTTATAGCCGACTTCGTAACTGGCTATTTGGCAAAAGCAACAATATTCCACCAAGTTGAAGTTATGGGCGGTGTAGACAGTCACTATGGAGTTACGACTCCTGCTGCGGCTGCTGCTCTTACGACTGGCTTCGCTGTTGGACGACTTGTTGTTTTAACGCGTAATGCAGACGGTTCTTGCACGATTGCAGAACCGAATAACAACCCAAGCACTACAATTGTAACTGCTTTGGGAAATGCAAATGCTATAATCGCACAATCTGACGACTCGTTGAGAAATGTACCAAGTGACATTATACCAACAGAAAGGTATACGTCCCGCAACAGAAATATCTTGTTCAACACGGCTGTTGGCACTGCGCCTACTGCTGCTACTGGAACAATGAAGTCTATTGCTGTTTACGAAATTGTTAACCCAAACGATATTAAAATCATACCTGTTGCTCCGGCAACAAACAGCGTAAGGCGCTAAGAGGAGGGAAGAGTAAATGAGATTTTTTAATATTGACAAGGCTCTTGAACTGCCTCAAAAGTTCAATGTTATGCATGACGCTCTGGACGAACTGTATGCAAAAAGACAGGAAGAGTTCCAGAAGTCCAACCCGCTGAAAGAAATCTTCAAGATGGTTCCATTGAACCAATTTCAGAAGTCTTTCGCAAGTTCGACTGGTTTCAAACAAGCCTTCGAGCAAACGGTTGACTACGCATCCTACCCTGGCTTCACGAATGGAGACGGGTTCCGAACGAGTGTTTCCTATAAACCGTTCAATGGTAAAGTAGTATTTACCTGGCAATCGATTTTGGAAGCAGACTACGCTGGAATTTCCGAAACTTTGAAAGATTACCAAGTTGCTTGGCAACGTCAAGTTGTTGAGTATGGTATGTTCGTATTGACAGCATTCTTTGGTGGTAAAGTCTTTGACAAGGTATCAAAAACTTGGACAATGATTAAGTCTGCCGATACAGTTGATGGCGACCCCATGAACGACGTTAAAAACCCGGTTTTCACGAATGCGCATACAATTGTTCGAAGCGAAGGTATGTCCGACGCAGAGTTCAATTCTATGTTACAATCTAACAAGTTCTTCGCAAATATCGTGTTTGATGGAACTGACCCAATGGCTAATGCAAAATTAGCCGATGCTATTTATCAAATTAAAGTATACCAAAACAAGTTGTTTGACGACAACGGTATGCGTGCTGGTTTGAGAGGTCGCAAGAAAGTCGTTGGAACGGAAGACGCTCGTATTAACCAAGCATTGGAAAGTATCTTGGCTGCAGACAACTGGAGCACGGCTACTGGTAAACCTATCTTGAACCCGGTTAAAGCAGGTTTTGACACCTACTTCACACCTTATCTTGATGGCAATATCAATCAGCCCATTCCTCAGTTTGCTGTTAACCCGGCTACGACCTATGCACAAGGCATTATGATACTTGACCCTGAATACAATGGTTCAAACAAAGGACCTATCATGGTTGAGCGTCTTGGCTTCAGCATGAAGGCTGTTAAAACAGACGACCCTGAAGGTGTTAAATATCTTGGTAAACAAGCATTTGACTTCTTCTGTCCGTCTTGGCGTGGTATTTCCTACCTTCGTATCGGCACACCTGCAGGAACTGCTGGTGACGGTACCTGGGATGACCCGAACACTTATACGAGAATTACACCGGTTGTATTCCCGAAAGCAATTGTTCAATATCAACCGTCAGACCTGCCTCTCTAAGGTTAAATGGAGAAGTGAGTCACGGACTGGGTCGCAAGACCTGGACCGTGTCCAATATGAGCGCTCAGTCAAAAACTCCTACGGCTGATGCTTGCTCATAAGCCCTAATGGGCGAAGGAGGTTATACAATGTATACTTATGGATATTTACGAGAAGCCACTATTGCACACATTGACTTAGACGAAGAAGAAGTCCAAGCAATGAACCTTGCGAACCGATTGCATATCTTTTGTAATGACGCTATGCAAATCATATGTGGTGGTAAACCAAAATATACTTACTTTAGAGCAAAGGTAGTCAGACACTATGAAACACTTGTGCGTGAGAGAATAGGAGACAACTGGAATGTTCGAGTAATTAACGAGGAAGAAGAGTATTATTTGAAACACGGCGAATGGAGAGAGCCTGAGGACCCATCTGAACCAACTCTACCAGTTCCAATGTTCTTAGACCAAGTCGATACAGACTTATGGTATGAGAAGCGAGGAATATACCGACTTAATAAACAAATTAAAATGCCGCAAGACTTTATCGCCTTTGCAGCAACTAAACAAGCATGGATATGGGAAATACCTGACCGTATGACAGAACGACGAGACTTTTTCGAAGGTTTTGTTACTGGGACCCTTTCAGGTCCAAGAGCGGGCGGACTTACACCAGTAAGACGACGCACTAACCCGGAGAAAGACTTTGCATATAGTGGAAGTAATCAATTGGTCTTTATGACTGAAGGGACTTTCCTTGTTCCATACAAGGCTATATGGTTTAGGTTTATTTCTGGAATTGCTGATACACAAGAGATTGATATGCCTATTGATATATTCACTTGTATACCTTTGTGTGTTGCAGCAAAATGTCTTGAAATCGACCATGCTCAAAAAGCACAATTAAAAATGGCCCAATTCGAAAGAGCCTTAGCCGCAGTTACAGCAACAGATATGATGGAACTGAAAGAGATAAGGGCCTCGTTTGAGTGAGGTGACAAATGAATACAATAAAACGACCTATTGAACAGCCAAGAATTCTGACTAGTAATTATAGCAAGTATTTTAATCACACTGATTTTCATGGTATTGTTCATAACAAAAATATATTTGAGGTTGATGAGTTATCATTCGAAGACGCTAAGAATGTCTATATTGACGAGAACAATAGTTTGATAACACGTGAGCCTTTGACACAAGAAGAATTACCAGATTTAACTGTTCCTACTGGCAATAAACTGATTGAGATACTTCGTGCTGGGAATGTGAGAATATATGTTTCACAAGAACCAGTCAATAACGAGTTTGATATTATTGCTTGGGACGAGAATACGCTACAAATCTTAAATACAATCGACGAGTATCATTTGTCAATAATTGAACACTATGTAATTTGTTTTAGAACAGATGGTGCAATGGTTTTAGATATTAACGACTATAACACTGGATGGGTTCCTTTGACTGATTTAGTTGAAGTACCAATCACCAAAAGAGTCGTTGGTTCTTTGGTAACTGAGTTACCGGGAAATCAATTTACTGATGCTTTCAAAGAACAATATGTTTGGTCTAATCAGTCAATTCCTGAATTACCAGATGGTGATGGAGAAGTAGTAGTTAATACAACGAGACGCCAGTTAACTTGGACTATTCCAGATACTAATGTTAATACAGAGTATCGAATACTCCGTCCTCTCGGAATAACACTTTCACCTGGAGACCTGATTACAACGGCACGTAATATTGTTTGTGTTGCAAGACCGACTTATGTTATGTTGTCTTATGACGAAGGAGAAACATTTACGAGAGTTTGGTACCCACAATATACTGACGGGTTTAAGAATGTGGCTTCGGTGAGTAGAGATGGACTTTGCTTCTTTTTTGTTGCAGGTTCTGGTGTATATCGCTTAGACCTTGGAACACAAGAGTGGACAAGAATACAACCTGGCGCAGTCGGAATGTATACTTTAGTAGGTAATTATTTTGGTATAGATAATATATGTGAATTTCAAAGTCGAGACGTATTTAGTTTTCCTCTTTGGAATGGAACGAATACTGCTATATGGGCTTTGAGTCCTCATACATTTAACGTTATTTCTTCTTATGTTGGAACACTATCTGCTACTTATGATAATAGTTATAACTGGAATTTACCACGAGATAGAATTGATAAAGATTGCGCACGTGGTGCAATGAGAATGCTTGTTGATACTACAAATAATAATACTATTGTTACTCTAATTGGACCGTCTACAACTGTTGGACAAACAAGAGTAGAGTCGAGTTATGCGACACCAACATTACAATTTGGCGCTTATGCAATATCGCCTGGTAGTCAAAACTATCGTTATATGACTGTCGATAAAGTTGGAAATTTAACAACTAGGCAATCGACTGGAAATACTGCTAGAGGTTTAGGTTTAGACGTTATAGCATATACTGGTTCTGGAAACTGGCAAAGAGGCAGAGTAGAAGTCGGCATGGAAAACATTTCTGGAACTTGGACAATGTATGCGCAAGTTACTATCAATGGAACTATTATAGGTTTAAACTCTTCTGCTGGTTATCCATTTGAATTAACTGGTGGTTGGATAGCAGATTTAATGGTGAGAAACAATGTTGGCGAAGAAAGTCGTCTTCCAGACGAACTAGATGGCGAACCATTTCCTGACCAACCTCGAGGCGATATATGGGTATTTGGAAATGATTTCTATATACAAATCGGCGATATAGTTTATACAAATAAATTGTTAGACACTGATTTAGCAACTATCACTTATACTCACGAAGAAACTACTCCATTTACTAATGTCCCACAGGTCTCATACTCTGATACTGAACTATATTTAGCCTTTGGTAATTTATTACAAATAACGGCTAATATAAAAGATGGAGTGGACATCAGGTTTAATTTGCCGGCTATTAACAATAATTCATTCATTGACGAAATAACTGCAATGATTAACATTTCAACGAGTGAAGTCGCTTTATACTTTGTTAATAAAATTGTTATATGCTCGAGAGTTCCAGACGAGATATTTGGCTATCGATATGAATACTATAATACTAAGTTATCTTTGGGAGTAAGACTAGGCGACTCAGTTATAAATACCCTTGAAGGTGACCACACTATATTCCCGACTAAGAGAGGTCTTGCTGTAATGAACTATCAGTCGTTTATGGCGACGGAAGACCAAGTCGTTAAATATGCTACAGATGGTATAATTGATATTTGGCAAAAGTTCTATGAAGAAAGTGAGACTATTCGAATTGTTCAAATGAGAAACTACGTCTTTTTCACAAACGGTACTAGAAACTATATAATGCTTGATTTGCGAAATAATACAAGTTGGTGGGCTTTCGAGTTACCGAGAGAATTACCTGTAACTAAGTTTATAACTGACCAAACTGATTTATGGTTAATTAGTGATACTTATTATTTGTTTAATAAACAATACAAAGTATACAAGGACTTATGGAAATACCACATTGATTGGTTTGTAACAAGTCAGCGGCTATTCTTTAAGGCACCAAATCATTACAAGAATATGAAACAACTAGTCTTTCAACTGATGGATGCTACTGGGAGTTCGAGTAAACAACAAACTATAAATGCGCAAGTAAGGCTTTACCGTAAAACATTAACTGTTAGAGAGCCTGAGATTGTGAGATTTAAGATTGACGAGTTCAGAACCTTTGTTAAGCGCTTCAATTATTGGAAGATTAACGAACTGCAATGGGGTATAGGCAATGACGCCGAAACCGTAGACCCATCGCAATTTATGCTAAACGGTATCGGGGTCAAATTTGAAATAGGAGAGGAGGTTCGTTCATAATGCCAACAGGGTTTTTTGTGCCAAACTCGGTGAGTTCGAGTTATGTGGCAAATAAGAGAAATGAGTCCGGCGCATTAGAGTATGAGTCGGCAGCAGGTGAAGTCGGTGTTGGAAAGCAAACCGCTCTTCAACAACTGGGTAAACAATATAGTTCTGCGATAGAAGGTGGCTATGCTGCTTATCTTGCAGCAAACAGAGGAGTCATGGGTTCTAATATGGGTCAAGGTTTTAAGGAAGAGTATTTAAGATTACAACAAGAAGGTATGCAACAGAATATTGCAGAGACTAATCTTGGAGCGGCTAATGCTCGTCAGGAACTTGATATACAAGAAGCACAAATTAAAGGACAAATACAAAAGCAGTTTCAAACAGAAGTCGGCTATATGGATAGGATGGCTAATTCGCTTAATGACTATCTTGGTTATGTTCGAAGTCTTACTAATAGTAAGGGTTTAACTTATTTGAATAGTGACCAGATGGGTAAAGGTCTTGACCAAATGTATGATATTTTATATAATGCGCAACCGCAAGGTTACTTAGACGAAAGTGGTAACTTAGGTATGTCTTACTTACAATGGCTTAATGCACAACTTAAAGAAACGACAGCAGATAAAGAGTTTGGGCAATGGGCTTTCGGTCTTGGCGGCTATAATCAATTCCAGGAAGCAACACGTAAAGGAATACAAAAATAATAAAACTAAGCACACCGGGCGCGGTGTGCTTTTTATGGCCGAGGTGTAGAGCCCGGAACGCAAGGAGGTAATTATGGCAGTCGAAAGGACACCATTAGCCGGCGATTATGCCGACGAATTAAGAATGAGAGGGACTGGGAAGATTGATACAATCAATGCTTATCTCAGAGCAGACCCTATCAGTTATTACTATGAGAAACTCAAAGGAGAAGGTAATCAATATCTACGTGATGACTTCTGGTCAGAAGCCGCTAGGCGCGGAGAGTCTGAGCAACTTATATATGGAATGCAACAAGCAGGTAATAAACAGAATACTGCTTTTGACTTAGTTCAGTCGTATGGGGATATGCTAGACTATGACACTTATATGTTGGCTATGCAATATAATATGTTAGACGACTCTGAGAAGAAAGAACGTATCGACCAAGCGAGTGGATATAAGTTCGGTGATTATACTGACAAGGAATGGGCTGCTAAAATATTGGAGCATACTATTCAAGGTTGGGAAGCAGAAATACTCGAAGCTAATAAAGAGAATATGAACTGGTTCGCAAAAGCCGGCGCAACTATTGTTGGAGGCTTAAATCAAATCACTTCTGGTGCTATTGGGTTTATGGGCGATATATACGACATAGGTCGCGGTTTGCTCAATATCTTTTTTAATTACGGTGAGGACGAGAATATTGGAAATAGGTTCCTATGGGCTTTTAGTGGTGAGGACCCTAACTTCTTAAAACAACTTAAAGATATGATTGACGTTGTTAACTATAAATGGAACCGAGACTTTACAGGTGTTGTTAATGCGGTCGAAGCACATGAACAAGGTTATCAATTAGGTAAAGGTTCTAACGCTTTTGAACAAATAAATAATACTGTTGGAGTTGGTGCTGGGTATACTACCTGGGGACGTTGGTGGACGGCTGGTATGGAGTCTATCGGTTATATGTTACCTTCGGCGCTTATTCCATTACCTGTTGCTGCTAACCCTGCTTCTCCGTATATAACGAGTTTTGGTAAAGCGGGCATGACTGGCTTCACTGCTGCTGGAATGTCTATGAAAGCAGTTGCGACGATTAAGACTGGGCTTTACTTCACTGGTATTGCTGCAGGTAAAACTCGTGATGCAGTAAGTAATGCTGAAATGAATGGCATGAGTTATAAAGACTTAAATGCTGGAACAGTCCTTAGTAATGCCGCTCTTAGGGCAACGGCTGAATGGGCTATATCACAAGGTCTTGGTTATTTGATGGGCTTTACTGGTGTCGATAGAATGATAGGTATGGGTGTTGGAAAAGGAACGACTGCCGCGGCTCAGGCTGCAACGAAAACAGGGGCTGCGGCTCTTGGAGCAGTTCTCGGTCGAGTTGGAAAGTCTGTGGTTAAAGAAGGTCTTGAAAACATGTTTCAAGAAATTTCTAATGGTGTTATTAACTGGGCTTATGGTGGTAATTATAAAGACCAAGTTCACCAGCATATCAATATTCAAAATTTGACTGATGCATTCGTTATTGGTGCATTAGTAACGGTTGTTACTGGTGCAGTTAAGAATGCCAATGTTGTTTGGGATAGAGCGGTTGGAATTAAACCTGATGGAACTACTTATAAAATGGGTATGTTTCAAACTCTTAACTTACGTGAGGCTATGGGAACTATCCAACAATGGGATGGTGTATTAAGAGACTCAAAATCGAGTGTTGAAGCGAAGGTTGATGCGGCTTTCAAAATGAATGCTGCCATGTCTACTGTTGGTTCTCTATTCAGTAATTTTGGGCATGAGCGTGCTGGAAAAGCAAATGAGATTTTACAATCGATTATGGCAAGTGAAGTTACGCAAGAACAAAAGAAATTGGCTGGCATGAATAATATCAGTTATGCTCAAGCCTTATTTAGTGACTTTATGAAAAAGCAGAGTGAGGCTAGCGCTAAGTATGTGACCGACAAATTATCTAAAAAGATTACTAAGGCTTTGGAGTCTGTGGCTAATACCTTAAAGAACTCTGATGTTACTCATATTGACGACGTTATAACTACTGAGACCGTAACAAGTGACCCTAATATTGGAATACCAAAAGACTCGTCTGATAAAATCAAACAAGCGCTGAAGAGTCTCGGAGTGGAAGCCATAGTTGGAGTTGACGGAAATATTGTTACTAAATCTGGTGACGTTATCTTCGCCGATAAGGCTTTGGTTCAAACTGGCGAAGTTGCTGAGATAGTTAAAGGCGTTGCATTCGAAATGGCTCGTAATGCAGTAGAGTCTGAATTGACTCCAGCCCAAAAGAACTTGCTTACAGACAACTATGAAAAGATTGCTGGAATTGAAGGTGGACTACAAGAGGCGATTACTGCTCTTTTGTTTGACAAGAACTTTTACTTATATACTTTGTTAATGAGTGGTGAACGTCGATATAAGGCTGCTTCAATTGAACTCTTGGCTACAATAGATAAGTTGATTTCGGCGAAAGTGAGCCCGGCTGTTAATACTGGTAAAGTTTCGCAATCAGCCTATAAATTACTATTAGATAAAATAAAAAGCAATATGCAACAAGGACTAATAACGTTTGCTACTAGTTACGCTAAACTTGATTTGGGCGCAATTTCGAACGACGTTATATCACCAGAGATTAAGAATATCATAAGTCAAAATCGAAATGTATTATTTACAGAAAGTGTAGATAAAGGACTTGCGCATAAAAAGGCTGAGGCTATGCCGACTGAGAGAGTTCAGGAGTTTGACCGCAATATTGAGAAGTTTGCAGCCAATATAACTTCTGACCAAATGGCACTTGCAAAAGAAAAGATACGAAGTACTTCGTATAACGACCGAGTGGACGCTTATGCAATGTTAACTCAACTTGCTAAGAGCGCTGGAGGCGATACGAAGTTAATCTATTTACCAAGTGACCCAATGAACCAAATGGAAGCAAAACAAATTGGAATGGTAGAAGCGTTCTTTAATATTTCTTGGAATGACTTAATACAAGGTAGTTATGATGCTAACCAATTAAGCCAACCCGCGAAAGACTTTATAATGTCGAATGCCTTTGATATGGCTGACAATCAATCTCGATTAAGTGCCATTAGACAAGTCCTGTTTGACAAAAGTGGAAAGGCATTAACTGTCGGTAATGATGGCTCAGTTATTAAAGTGCTTGAGGCTAAGGGAAATGTTAAAACCGAGTTTATGGGAAAAGATGGTCAGACTAAATTATTAAAGGCTATACAAGATGGTAAAGTTAAGACTGTTCAAGATATATTCAAAACGGCCATTGACGAACGAATTGGCAAATTAAAGTTGACTCTTGATACTACTATGAAACCGACTATGAAAGGCTCATATACAAATGGTGCTAATGAGATAAGATTGAATGGGCAAGATATAGTTTATTCTGTTATGCATGAAGCAACTCATGCAACTCAATTTCACTTAGGTGTTGGACAAGAAGTTATTATGGGTGGGACCTCTGAAACTTTCAACTTATTACCGAAGACAGTATCAGACTCTTTAACTAAATACCTGAAGAAAAACTTCGGGTTGACCTATGAATACCTTTCAAGTCTAAATGCTTCAGCACCACAGATATTATACTTCATGCTTGGCGGTGAATTACAGGCTAATAGCACTTCTTTGTCACAAATGATTGAGACTGGGTTCCGATGGTCGCAAGATAAGTCAAAACTCATATCTCCTGATGGTTCACAAGAATGGTCTATGAAGCCTAAGAAACAATCTCTTGGTGATATTATGAAAAAAGCGGCGACTACTCCGGCAGTTACACAAGGAGCACCTTTGGATAAAGCGGCAACAACACAAGCAAACGAAGGAGTTAATTATTATCAAGGTAAATCATTCTACTCTGGAAATGCAGTGGTTGAGGGGAAAGGAACCTGGTTGTCTACTAACCCTGAAGTCGCAAAGATATATGGTAAAGGAGAAGCCGTTCAACATGACGTTAATCTTGCAAGAGAAGATGTACTTCGAATTGATGCCAAAGGTAAAGACTATACTGAAGTTCGTTATGGTGATGCTTATGGGACAGACGCTATTGCTTCTCGTATAATGCAAGAAGGTAAATATAAAGCGGTCGAGTTTGTAGGAATTGCAGAAGATGGTGGTATGATTGGAAATACTTTGTTCATTGGTGACTCTAATGCACTGAAAGTTAAAGTGGATGCAGCAGACGAAGCGATAGGTGCTAGATATATAAGTAACAAAGTGGCTAAGGACTCAAACCTTAAATACTTCATTAAAAAAGGTGTTCCAATTCAAATGGACCCTGGAGTATCTCAATTTGTTATCTCGACAACTGCTGAGTTTGGAAAATTGCCTAAAATACTTCAAGATAAAATAAAAAATGGAACACTTAATAAATTTGATATTATCGACTACGTTGCAACGGCCCGAACTATAAACGACTATACCTTTCAACAAATTGCCAAACATGTATTTAAGAACGATGCAATGGCTAAAATAACTCATTCCGATATGACTGCTCTCATGAGCGATATTGAAGGACTTGCTGCAATAGCAGGTATGGTTGACGGTGACCAGAGTATGACCCCAGAACACATGCTTCAAATGTATAAAGCAGTTATCTCAGACACTAAAAATGACCCTGCGAAAGCAAAAGAGTTTATCAAGGCCTCTCGTCAGGCTGAGACCGTTAAAATGAAAAGAAATGGTAAAACAGTGTATGTTGAAAGCCATGCAGACACTAAGCAATTAAACACTATATTCTTCAGACACTTTGACGGAACACTTCAATCATTGGTAGATATTAACAACCTTGGAAAGTTTATGGCTACTCAACAAGTGGATGCTGAGTTCATTGAGAATGCACCGAATGTAGAACGAGCACCTTGGAATTGGCAAGATAAAATGCGAAGGGCTGATGTCGACTATGCTCAAAGTCCTGAGGTTACTGATAGCCTTGACAATATTGATAAACAAACAAAGATAAATACTGTTGTTGACTATGTGACTGCAATGCTTATGGAGAAGATTGGTAAACTCACACAAGCCCAAAGAACTGCTCAAAGTGAAGCAATACTTAATCGCCTTAAACAAGAGATTGACAAGATACACAAATTGAAAGAGACTGATTTGAATAAACGATATTTGGCTGCATTGGCTAATGAGATTGCGCCACTTGGAGAACGCAGGATGGATGGCATAACTGCTGAAGGTAAAGGAGAACCTACAACTAAGACTTTCAAGGATAGACTTCGTAATTTAGGTAGAACAATAACTACTCGTATTGCTGGTTTGAAAACGAGGTTTAATTCTTTGTCTCCTGAAGTTCAGGCTCATATCGACCCAGAAAACAAGTATAGACTTAAACAAGACTATCGAAATATGAGTGACGCTCAATTGCAAACTTTGATAAAAGCATTTGCTGCTGACTCTAAAAAGTTAAGACAGAATATTCGACGAACTGAAATCAATAAGCAGTTACAGGCTAAGACTGAAGAGCGTATGGCAAAGAAGGCTGCGACTATGAAAGCAGTTGCACCAGATGGGACTAATATCTCAGACAAGCCTAAAACAATGAGAGAAAAGATACAAGTGCAATATAAAACTCAAATCAAAAACCAGACTTTCTCAGTGACTTCTCCGACCGAAGCGAACAATATTGTTAAACAATTATTAAGTACTAGTTGGGGTAAAGAACGAATGCAAGCGGTTCAAGGTGTTACGACAAACGAGACTAAAAATGTTTCTGAAGGTAAAGTGTTCTTTGAAGAGAATGCTAAGACTCTATTAGGTATGACAGTCGGAGATGCTGAAGCGACAGCAAGATGGTTCTTGGATGCAGTAATGAATAATGTTACTGATGCTGAGTTCCGAAAGTTTTCCGGCGTTAAAACCTATTTCTTGTCATGGGTATTAAGTGAAATGGGAATTGGTAAACAATTCTATGGAATGGACCCAAACTTGAAGAGTCGAATTGAAAGGACCTTAGGAAACTTAGTATCTGATGCAGGTCTTACGATGGCGATTTGGAATAACGTTCAAAAGTTAATTAACCCTTATGACTCAATGAAAAATGCTAACTTGGAATTGGCTGGTGTAGAACTGACGGATGCTCAAAAAGATTCACTTATTGCTGCAGCACAGTCTGGAGATATGAACGAAGTAACACGTGTTCAAAATGAAATATTTGATTACGTTAATAAAGAGAAAACACAGAAGCGTGATTGGCGTAGGAAATTAGTTACTCTTCGTTCTATGGCTATGTTGTCAAGTCCTATGACCTGGCTTCGTAACCGAGTCTCCAACATTATGTTGAAACGACTTAATAAAATATCCAGTGCTATCGGTGGTAAGATTGCTTCTAATAAAACGGTTGCAGGACAACTTAAAATGAATGCAGACGTAACACCTGAAATACAGAAGTTTATCAATGACAAGTTTATCGATAATAAGTTCTTCGATACTGTTGTTTCTAACCTTTCTAAATATGACTTCTCGCAACTTGACTCTCGACTCAAAGATGCCACGGGTAAAGCAAGTAAAGATGCTATATTCGCAAATATGGTAATCAAGAGTATGTATAATCAATTCTACTCGAGAGACCTATTTAATAATAGTTGGATGAACAAATTACATCAAGGTTTATTTCATATGTTGTCCGATAGTAGTTATATCCGGGAAGCGACAATACGTTACTTCGGAAAAATACTTGCAGAGCGTGGGACTAATATCACTGGTGACGTTACTGATAATGTTATGAATGACTTCGCACAAGCAGTTGGACAGGGCATGAATGACTATATGCATAAAGATAACTTCTTTAACTCAATGGAAAGTTGGCTGGTTAAGCATGGTCACGAGAATGCTTTGTTTGCTTATAAAATGTTATTGCCTTTTGCTTCTATGAGTTGGAACTGGTTTAAGGCTGGTATCACTTATAGTCCTATCGGGCTTGCGAACTCTATATACAAATTGGCAACTCTTGAAAAACAAGTAATTAAGAATGAAGCACGTTTCGCCAAAGGCCAAAGCAATATAGCACCTGATATGTATGAATATATTGTTAGACGTGACCTTGGCTCTGGTATACTTGGTACTGCGGCATTAGGACTCGGAATACTATTATCTGCTATGGGATATATGGCACTTGAAGACGACGACTATGGTAAACCTAAATTGAGAATAGGAAATTTACGTATAGATGTCTCAGCAATCTTTGGCACGAGTTCAATAATTGCTGGAGCAGCAATGTTTTCAACTTGGAAAAACAATGGTTCCGATTGGAATGCACTTATGTCTGGGTTGGATGCTGGGATGGACGTATTGTTGGACGGGTTCTTCTTGACTGACTTCTTACAAATGGATAAATACAATCGAGGTGGAATTGCTTCATTCGGTATATCATATATGGAAAACTACTTCTTGTCTTTCATTCCTAATATGCTTAATTATATGGCTGGAGCGACTTATACTGGCAAAGTTAAAAAGAACAATATCTGGGAACGTGCAATTGCAAAGATACCTTTCTTAGCAAACTTACTTGAAAAAGAAGTTAACCCTTATACTGGAGAAGAAGGCGGAATGTGGGATGTGTTCAATAGAATGGTTCCTTACTTGTCAGTGCAACAAATCGGTGTAACTGAACAAATGTCAAAAGACCTTGGACTATCGAAAGGCGAACTACGTGGACAATATACAATCAATGACGAACGGTTCAATTTGTCTCCTAAGGAAGTTAGTGAATTGAATAAAATGTATGGTCAATGGAATGCTGCGGACCTTGCTGCCTTTTATAATAATCAGACATTGCATACTGTTACTGTAAATGGAAAACAGATTAAAATGCGATTTAGTCAAATGACTGACGACCAGAGAAAGGCGACTGTGCAGAACATTATGAATAAGAATGCTACGTATGCAAAGATACAGGCTTGGCTAAATGCTGGTAATGCTTATTATGCTTCGGCCACAGAATATGCTGCTCTTAGAAAACTTGGTATCACCGGTAAACTATTCAAAGGAAATAAAGGCTTTGTAAGCCAATAGTAATTAAGGACGCTGACTAGCGTCCTTTTTTATTCTTTTAATATTCCGGCGGATATATTGATATTCGATAACTGTGGAGTCTTTTAGGACGTCATAATTGCACAAGCAATAGTCCCGTGATATAATCTAAGGGACTTTTGAAGAGACGTCCTAAAAGGTCTTATAGTGATATTCAAATAGATAATAAAAAACCCAGATTACTCCGGGTTTATTTTACCGTGTGGTATACATTTGATTACGAACCATATACAAATGCAACCATGCTATTTCTTCCTTAGTGCCATGAACTCGAACATTCTCATTAGTGATAGGTGTTCGTATAATAAGACAATCGTCTTCTTTACCCAAAAGAGTTATAGACCTACGCATGCCGAGTTGTTTACATTTTAACCACTCAACGCAACGGTCTCGGTCATTGAACTCTTGTGGCATTAGTCGTCCAACGTCGGCAAACATATACCCATCACCTCCTTCTTAAAGGAGTTGAACCATTTATTGAAAAGTTCAGTTATACTTGTTACTGGCAAATCTCTCATTGCTATTTCAGTTATAGTTAAGTTATGCTTTTTACATTCTAACTCAACGAAATGTTTCGGGTCTTCGTCTAAGTCTCTAATTACTTTTGATAACGCTATTCTATATTCATAAACTTTGTTCATTTTAACCTCCTTTTAAGTTGAACTCGTGAGTTAACTCGAGCCGACCATTTTTCAATTTATACCAATATAGATTTAGAACTTCGTCAAGTAGACTTGCATAATAGGCTAAGTCTATAACGGCTCTTGAACCATCTTTGTGTATGAGTTCTCTTTGGTTTATAGGTCCTTCAATTCGATAGTTATATAGTGCGTCGTTAACTATCCAAGTGTGGTCAGGACAATTAGCGCATAAGTCTTCTGCGAGAATACCGTTCTTCCATTTCTGTTTTCTGACTTGTCCATACTTATGAACATTAGTTGCTATGACTCGCGCCACTTTTCCTAAGACCTTATCTCCGTCTCGGTTCTTCTGGACCATTGCATGAAATGTAGGACCCTTAGTGCATGTGAGAACAAAATCGTCAACTTTCGAGTGTTCAACAATAAACTTAATTGGGTTCTCATTCTTAACATAAAATGCATATTGCGCCCTGGCGATAATGTGATTACCGAGTGGTCTCACTTTGTTATATCCAGGTTGCCATACACTCGTTATAAACGACTTCCCTTTTAGTTTATCTTTACCTTTGGTATCAAGTGCAATATAGTTGTTAACATTTAGTTGCCATACACGTGAGTCTTCTTCAATCTCAAACTCAAAGTTGCTGAGGTCTTCGAAGTGCTTAATAATTTGTTTCAATTTGTCAAGATATTCTCGTTTCATATAAAGCATAATACCGTCTGTATTTGTTTGTATAACTTTTACTTCTGGTATTTCAGTATATACATTGTTAGTAACACCAATAACTATCATTTGACTTACTCTGCAAACTTTGGACCGCATGTAATCGTCATACATTTCAAGATACTTATTTCCCATAGCACCAAAGGCGACATTATGCACTAACTTAAATGATTTGACTTTTTCCTGGTCGTCTTGTGTCCACTCCGCTTTAGGCTTTTTCTTTAATGCACGACGAGTAAGAACAGAGTCTTCAAATCGGTCTCTAAGAGTTACGGCTCTTGACATTGCTCCAGCATATAACATAACAGATGGGTGACAACCAGATAAGTCAATATTGAATATACCATGTGTTTCAGTGGCCTCAACATAAAGCACTCCCTGAGTCCTGCCGATTTTAGGAACAGTAAGTATACTGTGTATTCCGCCGTCAGCCATATAAACTTTATTCTCGTAAATGTTTACTTGTTTTGCATAAAGCCATTCTTCTTGTTTAGACCTAGCATTATAACCTCTCGGTGGACAAGTCAAATGAGATAATGCTTCCGATGGTACCCATTTCTCAATATACTCTCGTAATGGTGTTTCGTGTATCTTAATAGTCGGGTCATTTATTTGAGTTCCATGTTGTCTTGCTGCTCCAAGAACTTTTCCAACTAATTTCGCATTAGTGCTTTCATAACATGTTTTCTCAGACAAGCCATAAGTTTTACCGAGTGCTAACTTAGTATCAATATAAGGTTTAGAGATACATACATATTGAACATGAAGCGCAAAAGTGTCGTGCTTACAATAAAAGATAATTTCTTCTTTTTCAGCTTCAGTCAAATTACGCTTTCCGAACGGAATAGTCGTTTCACGAATGTCCATACCGAACGAAGCCTCTTTGTCCTTTAAGCCTTTATCACTATCGTCCATTAAATCTTGTATAGCCTCAGGTCCTGTGAATGCCCAATAACCTTTTGGCATTTTGTTTGCAACCAGTTGTTCTTCATAAGTGAAATTGGTTTCGTTCTTCTCTTTTTTAATAAGTATTTGTGAGGCGATATAAACTTCGGCACAAGTAAACCCTTTGAATATACAAGCCATAATTATCAAGTCAAATCGCTTAATATTGTAACCTGCTAAAACACCTTTCCTAACTTCTTCTCGGAAGGTATCTATATTAAATCGGTCACTTCTGTATACCCGCATTTTACTCTTAATCTTCAACTCTTCTTCTGGAGTGAACTTAAAACTATATGTGCCGGAAAGATATTCGTCTTCCTCGTCACTTGCGACCATACACCACCATTCTGGGTAAGTCTCAAAGTCGAAAAACTTTAATTTCATTTCGCCTCCTTTTTAGTCAAGTCGAATGGACAGTAGTCCGTTTGTCTATCTGAGCCTATGACGATTTGGTCTCTTTGACCTCGATCATATTCAGTTCTTAGGTTATATAATGGCACAATCATTTCTTCAAATGTTCCAAAAGCCATATGAGGATAACTTGCATTACTGCACCACATTTTATAATCGCCGTGTAACGACATTAGTCCTTTTTGAAGTAAGTCAGCGACTCTAAGATTACAGAACTTTATCCATTGGTGAATAGAACTCTGTTGAACTTGAAACCGCTGTCTCAATTTGTCTTCTGTCATTGCTGGAACAAATATTCCATTTTTTACCCATCCAAAGTTCCCGTTCTTTAACACCTTGTGTAAACCTTCGACTGCTTTAACAAGGAAATATTCCATATCGAGTTTAGTGATTTTCTTTTCAAAATCAATGTCTGGATTTTCAACTTTATTGTTAAGTTCAATGATTAACATACGACGATATAAACCATCACTATTATCCTTAATCTTTGGCATACCATTGGAGTTGGCAATTATGAATGCAGTTGAAATCATTTTAATTGGAATACCATATATTTGTCTAACGAGTATTTCCATACCAGCGACAATTGACTTAAACCGACCAGCATCTTCCAACATTGTTTTGCTCGAAGCATCGTCGTCGACGTTGACCATGACATTTAATAATGTAGCCAAATAGTAATCATTATCGAAGTGACCTAGTGAGACACTACCGACATGTTCAACACGGAACATGCGTTTTATAAGGTTCGTGAAAGTAGATTTCCCAGTGCCTCCACCGCCAGTAAGAATAGCAAACTTCTGTAACTTATTACGACGAAGTAAACTATATCCAGCAAGTTGGTAACATAAGTCCATCTTGTCTGGGTCGCCTTTACAGAGTAATTTCATAAAGTTATCTATACGTTCTGAGAACTCTACATTTGGGTTATAGTCAATGTCAATCTTAATAGTATTATATTGCGTCGGGTCTGGTTCTCTTAGTTCCAAGTTGAAGAAGTCGAGATAACCATTGTTAACTGGTATACCTCCATCGTCCGTGTCTAAGTCGCTTCCTTTCAATGGGTTATGAAGTCTAATAAACTCTAAGACTTCTTTACGTTGAGACATGCTGAGATTTGGGTCTTCGTCATGTATCATTTTCATAATGTCCATCAATTCGAGTTTCTTGTGTATTCCACCTTCCCATTTGTATACATATTCGACGACGGTTATTAAGTTGTATTTCTTGTGAATGGTCTCAGCCAAAAGCCTAAACTCATTCTCACCTTTCTTAGGTCCAGTCCCATCTTGTTGCTGCATATTACCATAAGTCTTTTCCATCGGTCTAGCCACAGACGAATTAAATGCCTCGTCACTCATTGGCTCGTCCCAGATTTCATAGTTAATAATCTTCAAGCATTCAATAGACTCTTCTTCGTTTACAAGATTAGGTCCAGAGTGTGCACCACGTAATTTGAATAATGCTTCATTACCACCACCGTCTGGCATATCGATAAAACTGGTGTCGTCTTCTCGTCTTACTCGTAATGGTCTTAGCCAGAACGGCAAGTCATCAACTTCATTGATATCCCACTTGCCCCAACTTCGTCCAATAGCCTGGTCATTAACTGGAAGAATAATATAACCTTTTCCATCAGCCCGACCATCTGCTTGAATACCTATATGGTTTATATAACCTTGGAACTGACCTTTACCTTTCATAATCTCGGAAGTATTGTGGAATATAAAATGAGTTCCTTGCTTAGAATAATTACTTAAATATTTAACCGAATGATTATTAAGTAATGTCTCAGTAACTTCAGAACTTCTTTTACTATCTTTATTATCAACGTCGATAACAATATAGCCTTTCGGCACTATCCAGCCGAGTCTACCATTCTTAGAAGCCCAGTTCTTTGCTTGTGCGCAATTCAATGGGTCTTTCAACGAATTGAGTGGCACTTTGTTTGCTTTTCGCAAGTTCTCGTCAAACAACTCTTCTTCGTTAAAAGGTGCAACCTTAACGAAACCAGCATTTGGAAATAACTCGCAAAATCTATTAAAGTCCATATGACTTCCTTTTAAGCGCACTTAATGCTCATAAGGGCATCGTGCACAGTTTGTTTAGTTCTCAATGAGGACCAAATCTTTAACTCGACTTTGTATTTGTCTCCGGGGTCATTTATTAAGAATGTTACTTTACACGCATATTTTTGACCTCGTCTCCAGCATCTGTGTATCATTTGTTTATAACTTATAAAGGAGAAGTCACTAGTATAGTAAATTATACTTTGACATAACTGTAAGTTAACTGCTTTGCCTTTGGAGCATTGAATTATAAGACAAACTTTTGTTCCAGCCTGTAAATACTCTTTGAACTCTTTAATCTTTGTTACATAGAAAATGTTTGCCGAGTCTAATGCTTTCTTTATTGAAGCACCATCTTCTTGAAAACGATATGCAATTATATTGTTTTCAATTCTACATTGGTCGACAACATACTTTATCTTTGGGTTATTATAACCTTCAACAGTATATATTTGTCGTGCACCATTCTCGTCGTAGTAAAGAAACCCATTTAATGCTTGCTGTGCTTTTTGAAGTGCTATGGCTTTCATAGTCGTAGACTCATGTTCACCCAACTTCAAGATACCTTCGAGAGCATTTTTGTATTCACGAGTTGCTTCTACATTAAAGGTTATTTCACGTATATCACATTCAGGCATATCGTCTTTATCATCCCAAGGCCAGAACATAACGCCCTCTTCGTAAGCAACCTCCATCAATCTTTCACCTGCTTCGTTGAGTCCTACAGGTTGCATGAAACTTCCAAATGGTCCAAACTTTAATGCTTGGTTGCAATATTGCATTTTGAACTTACGACAATTTATCTCACCCATACCAGCGACGTGTAAATTATGCATTACACAGAATGGTTCCATATTGTTGTTACCAGATAACGTGCCTGTCATACCCCATACATACTCTGTTTTCTTTGCAAGTTGATAAACCAATTTAGAATACTGAGACTTAGACCTGGTGACTCCAGAACGCAATGATTGACATTCGTCACAAATTATAATGTCCCAGTCTTTTGACAATAAAGCCGTTTGCACAGCACCTATTGCCGTTCTATCTGTAACAAAATAAGTCTCGTGAGGAAGTATTCCTTGAGGAAGCATTTCCAGTTTCCACATATTCTTAATGCAATCAGCATCTGACAATATAAGAACTTTACATGGACGACCTTTAATTCGTTCAACCATTTTAATGGCGTGTATGACTGGATATGACTTTCCTTTACCCGGTTCAAACCCAAGAATAAAATGCTTACGTTCTACTAAAAGTCTTTCTGCCTTTTCTTGTTCAGGTATTCTAAGTCTTGTATCATAATCGTAATATGATATTGAACTTTTAATAACTGCTACCATCGTCTACCTCTAATGTTGGTAGCGATTTATAAAAGTTACATAGTTCATTGTAGAAGTCAGCATTGTATGCTCCATACCAAGTATCAATATGACCTAATAGTTTATCAACCGTTTTTAAGTCCCAAGCCACTAATGTTATACCATTAGCACTTTGTATGGCTCTCATTTGTATACCTTGAGCTGCTGAAGGTTTGTTGTCACCGATTTTTACTTCAATGCCAATAAACAAACCTTGATAACAACAAAGTATATCTGGTATTCCTGGTGCGTCTGTCATACCTTGATGTTTTTTAATACACCATCCACCGCGTATAGTTATCAATTGTTGTATGCGTGTTTGCAGATTTGTTTCTGCTTGTGTTTGCCCCATGATTAAACCTCCTTTTTATGGCGACCTATGGTAGGCCGGCCGACTTTGCCGTCGACGTGCAATGGTGGAGCAATAAGGCTTGCCCCGGAGCCTCGAAGATTACTCTCCGAATTCGTCACCCATCAATCGGTTGACCAACGGTTCGTCGTCACGTGTTTTACACACATTATTCAAAACGAAACTTATACCTCTTCGGCCTTCACCAGAATATGCGAATGCTGTGCAAGATACAACACCTCTCATACCTGAATAAACGTCCTCAGGGTTTTTCAAGTCAATAATATTGGTTCCATCCAATACTTTCAATACCGGTCGGTATTTTGACGAAAGTCTCAATACCCAATGACCTGCAATAGACGGGTCTTTCTTGGACTTCAATTCACCCAGGTCGTCAACGTCCGTATCACCATCTTTAACTGTATGGTTAGGGTTCGTAGGCACACGACCTCCAAAGTGTTTTTGTGCACCAAGTTTTGCGGCTTCGGTTACTGCACTCATTAACATTTGGTAAGTCCCTTTGCCCTCTTCGGTATCTTTTGGTATCAGCAATGTACAAGAGAACTTTGCTTCTTTGTCTGTCTCCTTAAACTTCTTAGGGTCGATAAGGTTACAGTAAGAGAGTCTGCATTCTCCGGTTCTGATTTGGGTTCCTGTTGTATTCAATACTTTTGCGTTTGCCATAATAGTCTCCTTTAACTTATTCGTCTTCTTCTGTTTCGTCGTCTTCAAACTCTTGTCCCATCAACTTAAATGTAGCAGTGTCCAGTGCTGGTCGGTTATCGGTCTCCACAGCAACTGTTGGTTTGCCAGATGGTTTAACAATATATTCGGAACATAGGTTGTTGAACAACTTCTTTCCAACTACTTTTTCCAAAGCAGTTATGCCAAGTAGTTTTGCCGGTTTTGTTAACTCATTTTCACTATATCCTTTTTCTTGTAAGATTTTACTTACTTGGTCAGGACTAGTTATTATTCTTGTTGACTTGCCTTCAACTACTTTGTAGCCTGGTATTTTAAGGTCGTTGTTTATCATTGATGCTACTGCGAACTTTTGAACGTCTTTGAACCAATCAATAAACTTAGGTGCGACTGCCATTATTCGACTTAACATTTCAGGAGTCATATCTTCTGGCTTCAAAATGTTATTCACAACTATAATGTCATTAAACTCTGCTTGTGCTACTTCCATTTGGTGACTACCTAAAGTATTGCATTTTCCTTTACCCGGACAAAACTTACACCAATCACCAGGGCACATATCACCGCGTCCGCTATACGCTAGTTCGGCTCTGGGTTTTACATAATCTACAGCCCACGCATTTATATCGTTAATTGACATAAAGTCTGTGGTCTTATCGTAAAGTCTCGGTTGGATAATGGTCATCCTAACTTCTTTGCACTGACACTCTCTTATGAACTTTTTAATAGTTCCAAGTGCATATAACCTGAGTTGTGAATTACCTATGGCACTTACTGCCACGCCTTTACCATATTTAAGGTCGATAACATGAACAAAGTCCTTGCCAACAATAACAACGTCGCTTGTTCCTCGTCCTTCAGGTGCAATATCCGAATAGTCAACTTTGCATTCAAGCCGAACTATAACCTCTTGACCTTGATAGTCTTGGGTTACAATGTCCATAACTTCTTTAACAAAGTCATTCACAAAGTCATTCATTTCCGAATTGTAAAACGCACTGGTCATTAGGAAATCGTCAAACTTCGCTTTATACTGTTCATTGTTTATTTTACCTAAAATGAAAGACAATTTAATTTCGGCTAAGGCGTGGGCCTCAGTCCCTTCTTTCGCGTATTTACTTTCAGTCTTGGCTTCATTTTCCCACAGTCTTGCCGACCTTGGACAATTAAGCCATCGCTCAGAAGTGGATGCCGATAGTAACGCATGTTCTTTTTCGCTCGAACTCATTTCATATTACTCCTTTATTGTGGTAGTCTCGAAGGTGTGCGATTTTTCAGGGCTTCGGCCTGTTGGTCGATTGAACCTTGTTGCTGCAACTTCATTTCTTCTTGTTTACGTTTTTCTTCTTTCTTTGCCTGATACTGTCCCCAAGCATTGCTGTTTTCGATTGTCTTGTTGAAGTAAGCCATTAAGCCTTCTGCAATTGCAGGTGCTCCATGCTTAATACAGTCCATGATAATCTCGTAGTTTATTTGTGAACTACTAAACGTTGCCATATTACTCTCCTTTATCTTTATTTGTTTTGTCGTCTTGTTTTTCTGGGGTCTTCGGCGCTGGTGAGCCCGAACATTTACAGTTTTCACAAGGTCTTTCCTGCATGAGCCGAAAAGCCTCACAGTTTTCGCAGTCAGGAATATCATTGAGATATTTAGTTAAGTTGACGTCGTAACGAACGGTGCCATCTTTAACTACGAGAACAAAATCTTGCTTGTCTGTGACTAAGGTTGTTACACCATCGTGTTGGTCAAGGTTGAAAAAGTTCTTTCCACTAACTGCTGTATGTCTTGTAGTATCACGGCTCAAAGTTGCACCATGTTGCCCTGATTGCTTCTTGAACATATTGAACATTTTAACTACTCCTTTTATTAAGGTTTAACGTCACGCTGGACGATATGTAGTCATGACTGTTATAATAATCGTCAATGACATGGGTTGATGCCCGTCGGCAATCACTGCACACGTGTAGCAGTTATTATAACCCATATGTAGCCCGGACCGGCTAACGCTTTGTGGAAGTAGTTAAATTGTCCGGGCCAATCCTGACTCCCGTGCGCTTTTAATCACACATGCCTTCGTGGGAGTCGGTGGCAGGGGAACTTGGTGCTGACCCAAGAATAATGACGTCAAAGGTCATTGTGATACCGTTTCACTATTCCCCAACGAGTGGGCCGGCGGAAGGCCCACAAGCTCGGCAGTTGTCTGCCCTTGGTTAATTGGCTTTTTTGGTTCGAGGCTTAGAAACTTTCTTTGTTGCCAAATCAGTTACTCTTGCATTAGCCTCGTCACGTTCTTGACGAGCATTGTCTCGTTGAATGCGAGTCTCTTCAAGAAGTTTTTTAGTCGCTTCGTGTTGCTTAACTTCATTCAAGTATTCTTTTTTCCACTTTGCTCCAAACATAGTTACTTACCTCCTTTTAACTTATTATAATATTGGCCGATTAGGGTCAGGAAGCCGCCACCACCCTGTTCTCCTAAGGACTTATCTTTGTCCATCTCGACCGCCATTTTAGCAAGCCCATCAGCAAGTTCTGGAATAGTTGAATTAACTTGATAAGTATAACCTTCATTCAAGTCTAAACCCTTTTTTACTGGGTTTAACAACTCTAACTTATTGATAACAAGTATTTGTGTTTCTCGTTTAATTGGGTCCATCTTTCGAAGTTGTTTTTTAGTAGTCTTTCCGTTTTGGAATACTACTTCACCGTCAAGGTTCATTATATCGCTCATTTCCCACTACTCCCTTTCCAGTTGTCACCTCTTGCCCCTTCCTTAGCAATTTTAGGTATTGCTCTTTGAAAGCCTTGTTTCAAGTTAACAATACTGAATGCTCTTTCGCCTGCCGCGAAAACATGTTGATGGTCGTCAGTGTTATATGCAAACACATTTATTGTTCCTTTATATCCCGGGTCGATTGCAACCATCATTGTCAGTATTCCTTTTGATGCTGTTGAACCACGTGGTATAACAAATGCAACCTCACCTTCTTCTGGCGTATAAGTGCATGGTAATGGTAGCACATTAAGTCCTGGCTTTATTAACAACACGTCGTCAAGAACAATATCCATTGCAGCGTCATCAGCATAGCCTTTTACAAAATTATTCATTTTAACTCCTTTTGCCTTTAATGGCTAAATATATTTGTATTGTGCATTGGTAATAATTACCGTCCTTAACAAGGAAGTA
>JGI24705J35276_12238775_pt1 | contig 60537 bp, 57 predicted proteins | sample TergutNt197P4_FD_35276 | JGI IMG/M metagenome (IMG submission 35276) | reverse complement strand
CTTCTTGCGAAGCAAGAGAGGACGAGGTTGCCTTTGATTCGTAATTCGTCATTCGTAATTCGTAATTGCCGTTCATCGCTCCACCGCTACTTTTATTCTCTTTTTATTTCCGCTTCCGTCTTCCATATACACTATATATACTCCGCTGGCCGCTTTTTCGCCACTATTATTTTTTCCGTCCCATACTGCCATCCCGCTTGCGTCTGCTTCCAATTCTCTTACCACCTGACCCAGCATTGTATATATCTTTATGTGAGCGCCTACAGGCATATTCGAAAAATTCATCTTTGCATAATTCATACCTTTCGACGGCTGGAGCGGATTCGGGTAATATTTCACATTCTCAAACGCTTTTGACGCATTTGCCGTTCCCATTATGGAATATAATGATAATTTATCTATGTAAGCTATTATCTGTTTGTTTTCTTTATCTACTTTTGACTTTAGCGGCACCCAGACATTTTTTTCTGCATCATACTTTGATATTACTAAAGTGTCTTCGTTCATTCCCGCTATGTCAGAATTATTGTACGGCAGTCTCAGTTCTATTTCCTTTTCCGGATTTCCCTGCGCCTTTATAATTACGCCTATACTCGTATGACTTAACTCTCTTACGTATGATTTTGCCGCCGGGACCAAACTGCTGTACTGTTTCACATCGATTTCTACATTCGCGCCGAATGTTTTTGCAGGTATTATCATCATTCCTGTATTTTGAGTGCCGTCTTTTGATATTACAGGAAATGTTATTATCGTACCTTCGCACGCGCCCCTGAAAACATATCTCGCTTCATACGCAAACTTTCCTTCACCACTGTCTCTGTCGGCATTGTTTGCGTCCTCATAAGCCGTGAATTTATAAACCGAATTTCTGCTGATTCTGATTCCGCCTCTGTACCAGCCCAAAAATTCGTATCCGGGATTGGCGGCGGCGGTCAGAGTAACAACAGAGTTTTCTCTGTATTTACCGCTTCCTGTAACTGTACCGCCTTCTTGCGAGGACAGAATTGCGTCATCCGGGTTTACGTCTATAACAGATGCTGTTATTGTATATTCGGCAATTGCGGCGGAAGGATTCAATCTTTTTATCGGGACAAAACCGCCTCCGAGGAGTTTTTGGACATCGTAATACGCTTTCTTTGGTCCCAATATCTGATAGTGTCTTTGCTCGGGAATGAGCACTTTGGAGTACGTTATGCCTAATTTTGCTTCACTCCAAAAGCTATGGCCCCGCTCTTCTATGAGCTCATAAATCATAATTCCTTTGATGTGATTTTCTTTTCTGTTGTTATACAGATACTGTATATTATTGACCAGATAGGGGCCCATTAATATATCCATGTTATCTTCCTCAAAAAGATCAATTTTCCCGTTCCCGTTTCCCGGAAGAAATGGAATATTCTGCGGTGAAAGCGTTGGTAAATCAAATAACCTGGTATCCATGTTGTATTCACAAATTATGATATCCTTCTTGTATTTCTCATATATATATTTCGCGACACTGTTCAAGCCGTCTATGACGGAAGGATGGATGTCTCTGGCATTTTCCCTTTGAGAATACCAGTCCCAGCCGATCAGGTCGACATCAACACCCTCTTCTTTGAATCTCGCAAAAGCATAATCAAGGAAAGCGTAATGTGTCCCTAAGTCGTTGATCAGGACCTTTGCGTCAGGATCTTCCGCGCGAATCATTTTGATGTGATTGATAATTCCGTTAACCGCAATGTCCAAACATTTATCATCAGGAGGGCGCGGTATATCCGTTGACATTTTGTAGTGGCTTATATCAGTTCCATCCAACGAATATTCTTTAAGAGCTACGCCGCCCATCTCGTTATACACTTGATAGTATTTGACTTTGCCTTTATATGCTCTCGCTGCATACATTGTGTATATGGGGTCACCCGGACCGACGATCATCAGAACTTCAATACCGTATCTTTCACAAAGGTCGATCAGCTTTTGCTTATAATCTGAGGCTCCGGAACCGTCCACACGGTAAATCTTTCCCCCCATTTCAGCTAACAAGTGAACCTGCTTTTCTATATCTGCATCACTACCCCCATATCCGGTATAGGTTGTGACTCCAAAGTCTGGCTTGCTAGGATGAGCCGCAACGCCCACTACAAAATCAGGATCATTCGGCCATGAAACCGCATAAGCATCGGAAACAAAACATTGTACGCTCAGGAACAGGGCTAAAGCGAATGAAAAAAGTAACCCCGGCCATTGTGCTTTGATCTTCATGAAAAATTCCCCTTTTTTTAACGGCAATTACTAATCAAAAAAAAACCGCTATACATTATGGTAGCGGTTTAATTGTTCGCTGATTTTATTTTTGTAAACAACGCATATTTCTGTTGTTCGTACTGCTTCATATAATATCTGCTTTATTATTATTTTAAACTAATAATAATAAAACTGTAATTCATTTTTTATTATACTTCAAGGTATTTTTGGGAAAAGATAACGGCAGCATCCGCCTGTTTTATACCTGACTTCGGCGGTTTTTGAATTTTTTGAAAAAATTACTCATGAAAACAATAATTGAGGGGAACCCAAAACGGAATGTCAAGAGGACTGTCACCTTTACAGAGCAACGGCATGATGTATGCCTTCGGCGAATGATACCGCAGAGTTTATCCCCGAATATTTTAATCGGGGACTAATGATGTATTTGCCGCTTTGCGGCAAAATGATGTAATGTGTCCTTGTCGTTAATGTGTATGTAGTACATACATCATGTCCCGCGGGGACACATCATTGTCTTTATACGGCTCTTTGCTTATTCCAAAGCCGCTTTTATTTCTTCAGGCTTAAAACCTACAATAGCCTGTTCTTTGTTTATAACAATAGTAGGAAATCCGCCGCTTGGATTAAAAATTTCTACCTCGCGCATAACCTTGTCTCTTTCTTCTCCAACCAGTAAATCTACATATTCATAATCATAACAGGCGCCCATTTCTTCCAAAAGGCTTCTTGTTTTTTTACACCAAACGCACGTGCTAAGCGCGTACAAAAATACATTGTGTTTCTTATTCGAACCTTCAACATGTTTAACAGCCATTTTATTCTCCTTTTTAACGAAAATTTTGCCGTTGATTCGTAATTCGTAATTTGTAATTGCCGTTACTTGCATCCTGTGCATCCTAACCAGCAGTGAAGACACAATTGTTCTCTTGGAAGCCCGATTGCGGTTACCATATCTTCAACAGTCTGAAATTTAAGCGAAGTTACGTTTAAATCTTTTCTTATCCACTCAATCATTTTGGCATATTTTTCAGTTTTGGGATTTGTATATTCGCTTACGTCTTCAATATCCTTGCCTTCAATGGCGGATATAGCTCTGCGTGTTACAAGTTCGCTGTTTGTTCTTGTGGAAGCGCTGAAAAGGCACGGAAATAAGAGCGGAGGACTTGCAGGGCGCACGTGGAGTTCTTTTGCTCCGGCCTTCCAAAACTTATCTACCGTAACATTTTTAAGCTGGGTGCCTCTGACTATTGAATCTTCCAGAAGAATTATAACATTGTTCTGTATAATCTCTTTAATGGCAATAAGCTTCATTCTCGCAATTATATCTCTTGTTCCCTGTGAAGGAGGCGTATAGCTTCTTCCGTAAGTCGGAGTGTATTTTACCAAAGGCCTTCTGAGCGGTATCTTTGATTCAATCGCATAGCCTACCGCGTGAGCGATTCCGGAATCCGGAATTCCGACAACCATGTCGGCTTTTAAATCTTTATCGCGTTTTGCCAAAAGTTTGCCGCTTTCTTCCCTTACAACTTCAGAGTTTATCCCTTCATAGTTTGACGCCGGAAATCCCGTATACATCCACAAAAACGCGCAAACCTGCTTTTTTCCGTTTCCGGGTCTTATGACTTTACACTCTAAGTTTGCCGCGTCTATAAAAACAATTTCGCCCGGATTTAAATCTCTTATCGGTTCAAAATCCAGATTGGAAAAAGAAGTTGTTTCAGAGCATATTGCCCAGCTGCCTTCCTTGCGTCCCAAAATAAGCGCGCTTCTTCCGAAGCTGTCTCTTGCCCCGTAAATTCCGTCTTTCGTTAAAACCAAAATTGAAGCGGACCCGATTATGCGTTTATATACTTTTTCAATGCCTTCTTTAATGTCTTTGCCTGTCGCAATTATTCTTGCAAGCAGTTCCGTAGCATTTACTGATTTTTTGCTCATTTCGCTGAAAGATATGCCTTCTTCCAGCATTTCCCTAGTGAGCGCGTTTATATTATCGACTTTACCCGTACTTACTATGCAAAATTCGCCGAGTTTAGATTTCAAATATATAGGCTGCTCGTCAAAATCGCTCACAACGCCGATTCCCTGCTGTCCGTTAATATCTTTAATATTTTCAAAAAAGCGCGTTTTGAAATTAGCGCTGCTCATTTTGTGAATATATCTTTTAAACTCTTTGCCGAAAACCGCAATACCGCCGTATTCAGTACCCATGTGCGTGTGGTAATCAGTGCCGTAAACCAAATCTTCGGCGCAGTTTGTCGCAGAAACAACCCCAAATATGCCGCTCATACAACCCTCCCAATCAATTAACAAATAACAATTAACAGTTAATAATTATTGTATTTTTGCTTCGCAAAAATCTATTAATTCGGTTTCGCTTTCGCGAAACTCCTACATTGTTCATTATTAATTGTTATTTGTTAATTGTCGTTATATTATATTAAATTATACTCTCTAAAACTCAAATATTTATTTCCTGACACTATTACATGATCTAAAAGGCTTATGTCTAACGCTTTTAAAGCTTTTTTAACAGCGGCAGTCGCGTCAATATCATGCTGGCTTGGTTTCATCGTGCCGCCCGGATGATTGTGCGCTATTATTACGGCTGACGCTTTGTTTGTCAGGGCAATCTCGGCTATTTTTCTGGGCATAACTATCGACTTATTAACTGTCCCGCTTTCTATTTCTTTGCTTTCTATAACTTTATTGCCGGCGTCAAGCAAAACAACGTAAAATTTTTCAATTTTTTCTCCGCTTAATACCGTAATTAAATAATCGACAACTGCCTCCGGAGAGCCAAGCGATTGAGGCGATTTAATATCCAAATAAGAATAATATCCAGACATTTCCCTTAAAAAAGTCAAAAATACCGCGCTGTGACGCGACAGTCCCGGAAATTTCATCAGTTCTTCGAAGTCCGCATCCAAAACCTGTTTTACGCTTCCGAACTTTTTTATAAGCTCTTTTGCCAAAGGTTTTACGTCAATTCTTTCTATCGCAAAGAAAAGAGCGAATTCCAAAATCTCATAATCGGCAAAACCGTCAAAGCCCGAAGCAAGAAATTTGTCTTTCATGCGGCTTCTGTGTCCGAAATAATGCGGTTTTGAATTGTTATTTATATCCATTTGTCACCGGAAGACGAATATCTCTGAAAGAATGTTTTAATAATTTTGTTCCGAGCGGCAGCTGACGCCTTTTATATTCCGCAGAGCTTATCATTTTAAAAATCTGCTTTTCCTGCTCGCTTAAAACAACTTCCGTTTCTCCAGAAAAAGAATCCGTAAAATTATCTATAATTCCGTCAAGAACATCATACTCCGGCAAAGAATCCGAATCTTTCTGGTTTTCCCTTAGTTCAGCGGTAGGCTCTCTTTCTAAAATACTTTCAGGTATAACTTCTGAGATGGAATTGCGCCATCCGCACAGCGTATACAAGTATGACTTCGGCAAATCGCAGATAACGGCATATCCTCCAGCCGAGTCTCCGTAAAGAGTGCAGTATCCCGCGGCTATTTCCGATCTGTTGCCGGCAGTCATAACCAAAGCGTTAAATTTATTTGAATACGCCATCAGCAGCATGCCGCGTATGCGCGACTGAAGATTTTCTTCCGTAACATCCGTTTTTACGCCTTTAAAAGTGTTTAAAAGAGCGCTTTTAAAAGATTTGAATATATTATTAATAGGTATATCCAAAAGTCTGATATTATTCATTTTACACAAAAGTCCGGCATCATCGCGCGAACGCCGGGAAGTAAATTCCGAAGGCATAAAAATTCCCGTTACATTGGACGCGCCGAAAGCGTCTTTAGCAATTACGGCGGCTAAAGCGGAATCCGCTCCGCCGGAAATCCCGAGAACAAATTTTTTAAACCCGTTTTTATCCGCGTAATCTTTCAGCCCCAAAACCAAAGCGTCATAAACCTGTTTTTCCTTTGGGCTCTCTTCTCTTTGCATTTTTGTATTCAAAGTCAAATCCGCAAATATTAAATCTTCTTTAAACTGTTTTGCGTACGCTTCGACAAATCCAGATTTGTTTACGGCAAAACTTGAGCCGAAAGACACCAGCCCGTCCTGCGCGCCTACTCCGTTTACAAAAATTATATTTATTGAAAAATTTTTGGCATATTCGGCAATCTCTTCCGTAAGCTCTTCGATTACGCCGATATAAAACGGCTCATTTGCCAAAACCAAAAGCGTATCAGCCGCAAGCTCCGCGGCTTTTTTAATAGATTGTTCAAGCTCTTTAGCGCCTGAATATATACAGCAGGAAAAACCGTTAATGCCCGTCTGTAAATCATTCCCGTTAAAATACTTTTTTTCCCTTCCGAACAATGTTTTAAAAGACATAGGCTCCGGCTGTTTTTTATCTATATAAATTACGGCGTTCTCTCCCATGTAAGAACTTCCCAAAACCGCGGGAATTTCCAATTCTTTGGCAAGAAGATTTAACTCTTGCTCGCAGCTTTTCAAAAAATCCTTTCTTAAATATAAATCTCCGGCAAAACCTCCCGGCAAAGACAGCTCCGGAAACACGGCTAAATCAGCGCCGTTTTCTTTTGCCGAGGCTGCATACTCTTTAATTTTAGACGAATTATACTTTATATTTCCTGCTATAGTATTTATCTGCGCAATTGCTATTTTCATTTATTCTCCCAAAAAACTGCCGTTAGATTCGTAATTCGTCATTCGTAATTCGTAATTGCTGTTCTATTTTGTTTTTTTTGCGAAGTAAATTTTTTTCCTTCAAGCATCTTTTCTTTGGCTCTTTTGGAGCGCTTGCGTTTTTGCCTTCTTATTTTCTCTATTTCCTGCTGTTTTTGCGATTTTATGCCGAGTATCCGCTCCTCTATTTTTTCGGCAAGAAGGCGTCTTGCAAGAAATCTGTTTAAAAGCTGCGTTCTTTCCCTGTGGTATTTGACTTCAATTCCCGTAGGCAGATGTTTTAAATAAACGGCAGTCGCGACTTTATTGACGTTTTGACCGCCTTTGCCGGGCGATCTTATAAATTTTTCTTCAATGTCGCTTTCATTTATGTCCAGCTTCGTAAATTTCAATTCAAGTTCTTTTTGTTTTGCCGGGCTTACGCCGAAATCTATCATTATATTTGTATCCCTTCAATTTGTAAATTCCGTTTTAAATCAGCCGGAGACGTAAACTTATAAGCTTTAATGCCGTGCCTGACGGCAGCGTCTACATTCTGCTGTAAATCATCGGTAAAAAACAACTTTTCAGGCTCAATGCCGTAATGGCTTATGACTTTTTTATAAACTTCATCTTCGGGTTTTCTTGCGTTCATTTCATATGACAAATAAAAATCGGAAAATAAAAGAAATACCTGCGGATACGCGGCTTTAAGAAACTCAAAATGAAGTTCATTTGTATTGGAAAGCATGGCGACTTTATGTTTCGCGGCGGTTTGGGCTATTATTTCTATTGTTCCTGCAATAGGAGTAAACATATCATTCCAAATCACCGAAAACTCATTATAACTTCCGCGATAATGAGTGCGTTTTGCAAGCTGTTCATAAAACTCTAAAGATGTTATTTTTCCCGTTTCGTAGGAGGCGGCAAGATCCCAGTATTCAAAAATCAGTTTGTTTATGTCTTCGCCTTTTTTTGAAGTTTTTTTAGAAAACGCAGAGGTAAATTTGGTTAAGTCAAAATCAAAAATAACTTTCCCCAAATCAAATATTACTACTTCCATACAACCTCAATTAACAATTAATAATTAATAATTAACAATGTAGGAGTTTCGCGTAAGCGAAACATATTAATAAGTTTTTGCAAAGCAAAAACACAATAATTATTACTTGTTAATTATTAATTGTTAATTGCCGTTCTTATCCTTTTAGTGCGCCGGCGGCAATGCCTTTAACTATATGTTTCTGCATGAGAAGATATACAATGACTATAGGTATAGTTGCTATCGTAAGACCGGCCATCAGAAGCGGATAATCCGTAATAAAAGTGCCCTGAAAAACCATCAAACCTCTCTGTATGGGCATCTTTGCTTTATCCTGCAGAACAACCAAAGCCAAAAGAAACTCATTCCAAATGGTTAAAGAGTTCATGATAACGAGCGTTGCCAAAGCAGGCTTGGCAAGAGGAAGAGCAATCCGCCAGTATATGCCGAACCGCGAACAGCCGTCAATCAGAGCAGCCTCTTCAATTTCTTTCGGAAGTTCGTCAAAAAATCCTTTTAACAAAAATATGCCGAAAGCCAGACCGTTGCTTATATAGCAAAGCAAAAGACCGGTTCTGGTATCAAGAAGCGAAAGTTTTTTCAAAAGCAGGTAAAGAGGAACAAAAACGCCAGGAATAGGAATAAGAAGAGTTGAAATTAAAAGATAGAAAAAGAAGCTTTTACCCCAGAATTGAAGCCTTGAAAATCCGTAAGAAGCAAGCGAAGCTATAAAAATAATAAAGAACACTCCTACAACAGTATAAAAAACGCTGTTCATAAAATATACGCCGAAATTAGCCTCTACAAAAGCTGTCCTGTAATTGCTTATCCATGTGGCTATTCCAGTTTGCGGAATCAAAGACATGCTTGAAAATACTTCTTCCTGCGTTTTAAGAGAAGATGAAATCATCCAGAACACCGGAAAAACGCAAGTCAATGCGACCGAGATAAGTATTCCGTGCGTTACAATATCTAAAAGTATTTTTTTTGCTTTAAAAATGTTCATTTTAATCCTTTTTAGAAGAAGATAAGAGGGCAGGATGATAAGAGGATAAGAGAAACAAAATTCGTTTCGTCTTTGCCGTTACCTATCTTCATAACTTCCTATCATCTTAGCTTCTGCCTTTATCTATTTATTATTGTAATTCAACTTTTTTGAAATAAATATCTGAGCGAAAGAAACAACCAGCAGCACCATGCCGAATATTACGGCCATTGCCGTGGAATATCCGAATTCGCCGTTGCTCATGTATTCATAAATTTTTGTAATCGGCACATGCGTATGGCCGGCAGGGCCGCCTCTGGTCATAGAGTAAATCAAATCGAATATCTGCATCGAACCCAAAATCGTAAGAATTGAAACTATGGTAAAAATAGGTATTAAAAGAGGGAATGTTATATTTTTAAACTGCTGCCACGCGTCTGCGCCGTCAACTTCGGCAGCCTCGTAAAGCTCAACTGAAATTGTCTGCAGCCCTGCAAGCAAAATAATGAACCCGTACCCGAAACCTTTCCACATATGCACAACAGCCACGGATGTAAGCGCGGTTTTAATCTCCGAAAGCCACGCGAAATCCTGAAACTGCACAAAACCGAGGCTTATAAGCCAATGGTTTAAAATTCCGAAATTGCCGTCATAAACAAATTTCCATATAAGCCCTACGACTATACCGGACAAAACCGGAGGCAAAAAGAAAATCATTCTATATATGTTATCGCCTTTTATCTGCCTGTTGACAAGCAAAGCCAAAAGCAAAGCCAGACCGTTTTGAAGCGTTAACGAAAGAAGCGTCACATATCCGGCATTCAGCATTGACTTCCAAAACATAGGGTTATGAAATAAAATATGCTTATACTGTGCAAGACCTACAAAAAGCATATCTCTGTCTATGCCGTTCCATTGAAAAACGCTCAGCTGGAAAGTTCTTAGTATCGGATAAAAACTGAATACCAAAAACAACGTAAGCGCGGGAGCTATAAACAGAAAGTTTAACGACTTTTCCTTTGGGGAAGCTTTCATTTTGCAACCTTCATCTGCCTTTCTTTTTCACCCTGAACTTCTTTTGCCGCCTGTTCGGGCGTTCTTTCGCCAATAATGACAGACTGTAAGTTAATATTTATAAAATTTATAACCTGCCAGGTTTCAATTACGGGAAGCTGCTCAAAAGTATTTTTAATATTTTCCGAAAATATTCTCAATATAGGAGGCAAATCCTCGGCAACTTCCCTGTTTGAAGGTATGTTAAGAGTTTCTTTTGCAAGCTGCGCCTGAGGGCCTCTCTGCGTCATCCATCTTAGGAAATCGGAAGCTTTTTGCCTGTTTGGCGAATTCGCGTTAACAAACAGCGATGAACCTTCCCCTCCGAACAGAAGCAGCGGATATTTAGCTTCAGGGAGCGACGGCGGCATCATAACTCCGTAATTAAGATTCGGATTCATCGATTGATATACATTAACGCCCCATGAACCGTTGAAAGCCATAGCTGCTCTTCCCGTGGCAAACGTTCTTTCAGCGTCTTTATTGACCATTGTTACGATGCCTGAAGCGAAAAGTTTGTTGTCTCTCATTTCAGAAAAAAGTTCAAATATTCTTACCCATCTCGGATCCGTATAAGGAATTTTTCCTTGAATCGTATCCAATACGCCCTGCCTGCCGAACAAATTCCACTGGTAAGACTGCGCAAAAGCGCCAATAAGCCAGCCTTCTCCGAAACCGCTTACAAAAGGCTGAATATTTGCCGCTCTGAGTTTTTTACCCGCTTCAATGAATTCAGGCCAGGTTGCAGGCGGATTTTCAGGGTCAAGCCCTGCCTGCGTAAATAAATCTTTATTGTAGTAAATCATCAGCGAATTGACGTCAAGAGGAACCGCGTATATGCCCGGTTTAACATTCCATTCATTTCCGGGCTCAAATGTGTTTTGAGCCAAAGCTTTTTCAAAGAAAATATCTTTCCAGCCGTCTCTGTTCATATCCTCGGTTAAATCCGCTATAAAGCCGGCGTTAATATAGGAGGCAATTTCTCTTCTGTCGCCCATAGGATTAAAAATATCCGGAAGGAGCGCAGCAGTTGCCGCTGCGGAAATTTTATTTTTATAAACATCGGTAGGAGCATAAGTTTCAAATACTACTCTAACACCCGTTTCTTTAAAATACTGATCAGCAAGCCTTTCAAAAGCAGCCTGCCTGTCCGTCATCCAATGCCATATAACAATATCAGCTTTAGGTTTGGGTTCTTTGGTTTCGCAACCTGTAAATAAGCAAACCGCAAACGCTAAAGTTATCTGCGCCAAGACAAGCGTTTTTAATTTGAACATTAACTTCCTCCATATCGAGAGTTTATTTTTTGATTGTTATTTCAATAAGAATGTCAAAAGTTTATCAAATTTAAAAAAGTCAGTCAACAAACAGCAATTAATAAATAACAAGTAATAATTAATAATTTTGGTGTTTTCGCGAAGCGAAAACCTATTAATAGATTTCGGCGGAGTTTATCCTCGAATGTCTTAATCGGGGGCCGAAATTCAATAATTGTTATTACTTATTGGGTTTCTCGAAAAACCGTCTTTGCCGTCATTGCGAGACGCTGAAAGCGGCGCGGCAATCCAAACAATAAAAATGTCGTTTCCATTAGTTTTCCGGAGATAGTCTTAATGTCTAGATTGCTTCGGCAAGACTTCGTTTTTCCTTGCAATGACACTACCAAATAGGGTTTTTCGAGAAACCCAATTGTTATTTGTTGTCAAGGGTACAGTTTAGCAGCCTTCTTCTTCCCTTATCTTTACTTTCTTTTTCTCGCGTTTTTTGCAGCCTCTTTCGCTTATACTTTTTGGGTCTGCTCCGGACTTTAAAAGTATTTCTTCTATTTCCTTATATCCGTTTTGCGCAGCTAATGTTAAAGCGGTATCGCCCTGACTATCTTTTATATTTGGATCTGCTCCGGATTTCAGCAGCAGCTCAACTATTTCCTTATCCCCTCTTCTCGAGGCTTCTATTAATGCGGTACCGAGTTCACTATCAACATTTACGTCTGCTCCAGATTTGAGCAACAACTCAACTATTTCCTTATTCCCTATTTCCGAGGCGGCTATTAGTGCGGTAGTGTTATATTCATACCGATTGCCGCCTATAATGTTTATGTTTGCTCCGGATTTAAGTAACAGCTCAACTATTTCCTTATTCCCTCTGTACGAGGCTTTTATTAAAGCGATATCGCCATGCATACCTATTGCATTCGGATTTGCTCCGGATTTTAGCAACAACTCAACTATTTCCTTATTCCCTATGCTCGAGGCGGCTACTAGTGCGTCATCGCCTTGAAGATTTATGTCTGCTCCGGATTTAAGCAGCAGTTCAACTATTTCCTTATCCCCACTGTACGAGGCGCTTGCTAATGCGTAATCTCCACATTCTTCAAGATTTATGTTGGCCCCAGATTTCAACAGAAGCTCAACTATTTCCTTATGCCCTTTTTCCAAGGCATAACTTAAAGCTGTACCGCCATTATAATCTCCGGCAATTCCGGTTATAACATTTGGGTCTGCTCCGGACTCAAGCAACAGTTCAACTATTTCCTTATTCCCTTTTTTCGAAGCTAACGTTAAAGCGGTATCATCCTCCGGCTCATCTTTATAATGCCTTTGCGTATTTATATCTATCCCGCTCTCAATATAAGATTTTATCTCTTGCGCGTCTCCTTGCCATGCGGCTTCAAAAAAACCTTTTATATCCAGTTCTTCGGCGAAACTTTCAGAAAACAAATCGCCGGCAGAAATTACAAAAATAAAAAATAAAATAATGCTTTTCTTTAACATAGCAGTTCCCCTTTATAGAAGCTCAGAAGCTCGGAAGCTCAGCGGCTCGGCAACGGCAACCCCTCATCCTACCCTTCTCCCGCAAGGGGAGAAGAAAACAAACACGACGACAAAAATATATCATTTCAGTTTTCATGCGTTTGTCGTGTCACCCTGACCATTTAAGTATCGGTTTTCTTGCCGCTTCAACTTCATTAAGCCTTTTTACCGGAGTATTCACAGGAGCGTCTTTAACCTTATGCGGCTCGTTTACCGCTTCGTCTAATATTATTTTATTGAGCGTTTCTACAAATTTATCCAAAGTTTCTTTTGACTCTGTCTCCGTAGGTTCTATCATAATTGCTTCTTCAACTATCAAAGGGAAATAAACCGTAGGGGCGTAATAGCCGTAATCCAAAAGCCTTTTAGCTATGTCCACAGTTCTCACGCCGTTTTGTAAAACTGATTTAGGCGATAAAACAAATTCGTGCATACATCTGCTTCCGGCAGGCACATTTATTTTATCTTTAAATTTGGCAAGCATATAATTGGCATTAAGCACAGCCTGAACAGAAGCGTTTTTCAGGCCTTTTGCGCCCAAAGCTTTGATATAAGCATAAGCTTTTACAAGCACCGGAAAATTTCCGAAAAAAGCTCTCACTTTGCCGATGCTTTTTGATTTTTTATAGTTTAAAACAAATTTTGAATTTTTATTTTCAACTCTAGGCACGGGCAAAAAATGTTCCAAAAACGCCTTAACGCCGACAGGACCTGCTCCTGGCCCGCCGCCGCCGTGAGGCGTTGAAAATGTTTTATGAAGATTTATGTGTATAACGTCAAATCCCAAATCCCCTGGACGAACCATGCCCATTAAAGCATTCAGATTCGCTCCGTCATAGTACAAAAGAGTGCCGTTTTCATGCGAGGCCTTGGCAATTTCGGAAATCTCTTTTTCAAATACGCCTAAAGTATTAGGCACGGTAAGCATAATAGCAGCAACTTCAGGCGTTAAAAGTTCCTTAACTTTTTGAGCCGAAAGGCTCCCGTCCGATTCCGATTTCAACGGCATTATTTCAAAACCGGCATAAGCGGCCGAAGCCGGATTCGTGCCATGCGCCGAATCAGGAACTATTATTTTTGTTCTTTTTTGTTTTATTGATTTGAAATATTTAGCTATGATAAGAAGACCCGCAAATTCCCCCTGGGCTCCTGCCGCGGGCTGCAGTGAAAAATAATCCATACCGGAAACTTCGCATAAATCTTTTTCAAGATTGTGTATGAGTTCCAAAGCTCCCTGAATGGTTTCCGCGGGCTGGGACGGATGTATGCAGTTAAATCCGTCAAATCCGGCAATTTTTTCATTTATCAAAGGATTGTATTTCATTGTGCAAGAACCGAGCGGATAAAAAGTTGTGCTGAGCGCGTAATTTTTGCGGGAAAGGTTTGTAAAATGCCTTAGTAAATCATTCTCGGCAACGCAGGGAAGACCCAAATCAGCATTTCTCTTATAATTTTGCGGAATATTCAAATCGCTTTCAACATCGCAATTAACATTAAAAGCAGCTTTACATTCCGATGATATTTCGTTTAAAAGTTTTTCCATTGTTAAACCTTTTTTGCTGTCATCCTGAACAAGCTTAGCTTGGAACTTGTTTCAGGATATAGTAGTTAGAACATTATCAAGATTAAAAACACAACAACAAGATTCTGAAACAAGTTCAGAATGACACTACTTATATTAAACCTTTGCCAGTATTTCAATAAGTTTATCTATTTCAGCCTTTGTTCTTTGTTCCGTAACGCAAAACAAAAGGCAGTTTTTGAACTGTCCGCCGAAATATGACAAATCCAGCGGCGGCAAAAATCCGTTTTTTACCAACGCTTTGTTAATTTTTTTAATATCTTTTTTTGTTTCTATTACAAACTCATTAAAAAACACGGAGTGTTCAAACTTAGATTTAAAACCTTCTATGGCCTTTATTTTATTGAAAGCGTATCTTGCTTTTGAAATATTTGTTTGGGCAAGTTTTTTCAAGCCGTCATTTCCCCATCCTGAAAGGTAAACGCAGCCAGCCAATGCGTTAAGCGCCGCGTTTGTACATATATTAGACGTGGCTCTTTCCCTTCTTATATGCTGCTCTCTTGACTGCAATGTCAAAACAAAGCCTCTTTTGCCGTCTTTATCAACGGTCTGCCCCACAATTCTGCCCGGCATTTTCCATTCCAAAGCTTTTTTAACCGCCATAAAACCGAAAGTCGCCCCGCCGAAACTCATCGGACATCCCAAAATCTGACCTTCGCCCGCAACAATGTCTGCTCCGTATTCGCCGGGAGCTTTAAAGAAGCCTAAAGAAATAGGATTTACTACGGCGACAAATAAAGAATTGCTTTCTTTTGAAGCCGCAGAAAGCGCATCCATATCCTCAATAACTCCAAGATAATTCGGCGATTGTATTATTACGGCTGCAGTATCGTCATCCAATGCCGCTAAAACCATGCCTTTTTCTATATTGCCGTTAACCGATAAATTAAGCATCGCGATTTTTGCTTTTGAATTTTCAAGATATGTTTTTATTGTCTGCAAATATTCCGGGTGCAAAGCCGGCGAGACGAGTATTTTATTCTTCCCTGTCGCCCTTAACGCAAGCATCGCGGCTTCCGCTGCGGCTGACGCTCCGTCATAAAGAGAAGCGTTTGAAGTATCCATTGCTGTCAAAGCGCTTATCATGCTTTGGTATTCAAAAATCGCCTGAAGCGTCCCCTGGCTTGCTTCAGCCTGATAAGGAGTGTACGCTGTCCAAAACTCGCTTCTTCCGGTTATTTCTCCTACAAGAGAAGGTATGTAATGGTCATAAATCCCGGCGCCTCTGAAGGAAATCAGAGGTTTATTTTTTGACGCAAGATTTTTGAAAGTATTTAAAAGTTCCTGCTCGCTCTGACCGCCGGAAATGTTTAATTCCTTTGCTTTCAGGTTTTCAGGCACAACGTCAAAAAGTTCTTCGGCATTGCTAATGCCGAGAACTTTAAGCATCTCCTGTTTATCTTTTTGGTTTTGTGATGTGTAATCCATAATTTTAGAAACCTGTTTAGAAGCTCAGCAACTCGGAAGTTCTGAAGCTCAGCAAAGACAAAGGCTTTGTTGTTGTCGTTACTGAACTTCTGAGCTTCCGAGCTGCTAAACTTCCGTCTTTATATTATTTTTTTGTAGTCGTCTGCGCTAAGCAAATCCGAAAATTCGCCGTTATTTGTGAATTCAACAACAAAAAGCCATCCATTTTCATAAGGAGACTGGTTTATAAGCTCAGGGCTGGACATCAAATTTTCGTTTATCTCTACGATTTTTCCGCTTACAGGCGAGTATATGTCAAAAGCTGATTTAACCGATTCAACTACAACCGCCGGAGCTGCTTTTTTTACGATTTTTCCATTTTCCGGAAGCTCTACATGAACAACATCGGTTATCTCATGCTGCGCGAAATCCGTAATGCCTACCCTTACTTTATTTCCTTCAATTTTTATCCATTCGTGCGTTTTTGTGTACTTTAAATCCTGCGGAATGTTCATAGAAACCTCGCTTTTTTTAATGAAAACGACTTTCGTATTTTAGCAAAATTAAAAGACAATTAACAAATAACAATTAATAATTAACAATGTCGGTGTTTCGGCAAAGCCGAAACCTATTAACAGGTTTCGCTTCGCGAAACTCCATAATTGTAAATTGTTATTTGTTAATTGTTAATTTGCGAATAAAGGCTTACCATTTCAATAGCTGAAACTGCGGCATCCGCGCCTTTGTTTCCTGATTTTGTTCCGGCTCTTTCAATAGCCTGTTCAATAGTATCAGTTGTCAAAACTCCGAAAATTACCGGAACTTTGCTCTGCATTCCCACGGAAGCCACGCCTTTTGAAACTTCGGCAGACACATAATCAAAATGAGGAGTCGCCCCTCTGATAACGCAGCCGAGGCAAATCACTGCGTCAACTTTTCCGCTTTCCGCAATCTTTTTTGCCGTAGCGGAAATTTCAAAAGCTCCCGGAACCCAGAATAATGAAATATCATTATCCGCCGCGCCGTGTCTTTTAAGCATATCTTCCGCGCCGCCGATAAGCTTGTTGGTTATGAACTCATTAAACCTTGAAACGACTAACGCAAATTTTTTTCCTTCCGCTTTCAACTGACCGTTAATTACTTTCATTTTTTTCCCCTTTTTTAATGGTTAATGGTTAATGATAAATGCTTAATTATGGAGTGCGCTTTGCGCACCTATTAACAAGCGAGGCAAAGCCTCGCACAATAATTTATCATTTATCATTAACCATTAATCATTGCCGTTTTATACCGCTTTTAATATATGTCCCATCTTTTCTTTTTTCGTCTTTAAATATCTTTTGTTGGAGCGTGTCGGAGCTATTTCAACCGGCACTCTCGCTGATATTTTAAGGCCGTAACCTTCAAGACCGACAAACTTTCTCGGATTATTAGTCATAAGCTTTATGCTTTTCATGCCGAGTTCTGATAAAATCTGCGCGCCTATTCCGTAATCCCGCAAATCAGGGGCAAATCCTAAAGCGACATTTGCCTCCACCGTGTCCATGCCCTGTTCCTGAAGGTGATAAGCTTTCAGTTTATTCGCCAGACCTATTCCCCTTCCTTCCTGATGCATGTATAAAACCACTCCCTGCCCGGCTTTTTCTATCGCGCATAGAGCAGCTTCAAGCTGATCGCCGCAATCACATCTTAACGAATGAAAAATATCGCCGGTTTCGCATGAAGAATGAACTCTTACCAAAACATTGCTTTTACCTTTTACGTTTCCTTTAACAATAGCAAGATGAACATCCTTTGTTATAGTATCCTCAAAAAGCGTTGATTTGAAATTCCCGTATTTCGTAGGCAAATCCACGCTGACAACTTCTTTTATAAGCTTTTCAGTCTGTCGTCTGTAATTTATCAACTCTTCAATCGTCAATATTTTAAGTTTATGCTTTTTTGCAAATTTTACAAGATCGGGCATTCTGGACATTGTACCGTCATCGTTCATTATTTCGCAAATTACGCCGGCAGGATAAAGCCCTGCAAGCTCCATAAGATCTATGGCGGCTTCCGTATGTCCCGTGCGCACTAAAACCCCGCCTTCCTTATAACGCAGCGGAAATATATGACCCGGTCTTGCGAAATCTTCGGGTTTTGAAGTTTTGTCTATAAGTTTAAGGACAGTCATTGCTCTGTCATAAGCTGAAATTCCGGTTGTAGTGCCTATTCTATAATCAACGGAGACGGTAAAAGAACACCCTTTTTTTTCCGTAGGATTATCAACCATATTTTGAATTTCAAGGTTTTCAAGCTGTTTGTTTTGCATCGGCACGCATATAAGCCCGCGCGCATATTTAGTCATAAAGTTTATAATTTCAGGCGTAATTTTTTCAGATGCGCATATCAAATCGCCTTCATTTTCACGATCGGGATCGTCAACAACTATAACCATCTTTCCCTTTTTTATGTCTTTAATGGCGCTTTCAACCGATGCAAAATTTCTCTTATCCAATTTAGTCATTTTAAATAAAACCGTTTCCTTTAAGCATCTCTAAAGAAATGCCGTTTGAATTTTTATCTTTTGTAAATTTTTCAACATATTTGGCCAAAATGTCGGTCTCAACGTTCACAAGGCTTCCGGCTTTTCTGAACTGTAAAACCGTACTCGCAAAAGTCTCCGGAATTATAAAAATCTCAATATTTTTACCTGACGTTTTTGCTATTGTAAGACTTATGCCGTCTATTGTCACAGAGCCTTTATCCACGCAGTATTTTATAGACTCGTTATTTAAAGATATTGTTATTTTATAAAACAGTTCCTGTTTTTCAATGCTCTCTATTTTCCCGGTACCTTCAACATGGCCGTTTACAATATGACCTCCAAGCCTTGAAGAAAGTGTCAGAGCTCTTTCAAGATTTACTTTCTCGCCGGATTTAAGCGATGAAAGCGTAGTAATTTTATCCGTCTGCGGGCTGTAATCAGCCGTAAAACCGCCGTCTCCAACAGAAACAGCCGTCAGACATGCGCCGTTTACGGCAATACTGCCGCCAATGGAAATATCGTCAAGCTTTGTCGCTATTGTAATTTGCGATGAAGTTATGCGTTTTACCGTTCCCAAATCTTCAATAAGTCCTGTAAACATTGTTCCTCCGGAACAAGGAATAGTTAATAAGTAACGGCAACAAAAAAATATTTAGTGTCTTTAAACTTATTACTTTTTACTTATTATTTATTCCTTGCCGTTCCTATTTTTCCGGTTATAAGTAAATCCTGTCCTATTTTTTTTACTTTCATGCTTTTAACTTTGACGGCATCCTTAATTTTTTTTATTCCGGCTCCGCCCGTAACCGATACCGCGTTTTTTCCTCCGATAATTTTCGGTGCAATAAAAAAATAAATATCATCGACAGATTTTGAAAACAAAGCAGAAGATATAATTTCGCTTCCGCCTTCAATTAAAATTGTTTTTAACGATAAAGTATTAAGCTTATTTACTATAACATTAAAATCTTTTTTTGCCGCAAAGATATTTAACGGAGCAGGTATTATGTTATCTTTAAGCAAATGTTTCGGCACGTTCTTTATTATTTCGTCATAAATAATTACAGTCGGAGCCGAACCGTCAAATAAATTGTAGTCTTTTGGAATTGTTAACCGCGCGTCAATAACAACTCTCACCGGGTTGCGCCCTTTTCCGTGTGAAGTAAGATTCGGATTATCCTTTAAAGCCGTGTTTGTGCCGACAATAATCGCATCATAGCCGCTTCTTAATTTATGGACAAAGTTTCTTGATTGTTCCGAAGTTATCCACTTTGAATCATAATCGTACGTAGCTATTTTACCGTCAAGGGTCATCGCGGCTTTCACTGAAACCTTCGGTTTTGTTTTTAAGTGCGCAAAATATTCTTTTACGAGTTTTTTTGCCTTATTTTGTAAAATCCCGCTTTTCACTTCAATGCCGCTTTTCTTAAGAGTTTCGCGGCTTTTTGAAACATTGGGATCTTTTACCGCAAAAAACACCCGTTTTATGCCGGCTTTAATTATCGCCTGCGTGCACGGAGGGCGCTTCCCAAAACTGTTGCACGGCTCGAGCGTAACATATAAATCTGCTCCTTCGGTATTGCCGCCGGCATCAGCCAAGGCGTTTATTTCGGCATGATTGCCGCCAAAGTATTCGTGCCAGCCTTTTCCGACAACTTTATTATTTTTTACTATAATACACCCTACTTGAGGATTCGGATATACGTTATACTTTCCCCGCAAAGCAAGCTGTATTGCCATGTCCATGTATTTTTTATGCATAAATAAAAAAACCTCAAAGCTTTGGCTTCGGGGTTTATAAACACTATTATTTTAAATCATCTTCTTTCATCCGGACTATACCGTCGGCATCCGAATTTCACGGATTCAGTCCGCTTATTTGAAACTTAGTTCAGGCGGAGTCGCAGGCTTTTGGAATTCGTCATTGCAATCCGACTTCATTTCCATTACTGCCGGTAAGGAATACGGAGCATCCGCCCCATTCACCTTCCCCGAAGACTTAAATATTAAACAATTTTTTACTTTAAGTGTCAAACAGAAAGGCAATTACAAATTACGAATGACGAATTACGAATCAACGGCAAACGGCCTTTTTTGTCTTTTATTCGTAATTGCCGTTAAAATTGCTATAATAAACGGAAATCGGAAATCAAAAGGAGTTTTTATGGAAAAGAAAGAAATTTTTGAACTGTTGAATTCTAATCCGATATTTTATCTTGCAACAAACGAAGGAACCCAGCCAAGAGTCCGCGCAATGATGCTTTATAAAGCCGATGATAACGGAGTTGCTTTTCACACGAGCGCTATTAGGGATTTATATGCCCAAATACAGTCAAACCCTAATGTTGAAATGTGCTTTTTTGACGCGCAAAAAGGCATACAGGTCAGGGTCAGCGGAAAACTTGAAGAAATAGCCAATACGAAATACAAAGACGAAATACTTGAACACCCTTCAAGAGAATTTTTAAGAACTATGAAAGAACAAGGCGCTTTCAAAAATTTTTACGAAGATATCAAAGTTTTTTCGCTGAAAAACGGCACGGCAGTTATATGGACTTTTGCTTCAAACTTTGATCCTAAGGAAAAGATAGCTTTGTAAAAGTAATTACAAATTACGAATGACGAATTACGAATCAAAAAAACAAAAGAGGCGTATATATGAAATCAAAATTTAAAGCTGTTTTTATATGTGTTGCTTTTGCTTTCATGATGCCGGCTTGTACTACGGCAAATCAGCATGAAAGCAATGACGTGAAAAATAAGACTCAATCCTTTGCAGACGGCTCGGTCTTAAATGTTACGCTTGCGGACAATGATTTAAAGCTTGTAGTCGCAAACTCGCCAAAAGCAAAAGCCGAAGGATTATCCTATAAAAAAGAAATTCCCGAAGACGGCATGATTTTCTTCTTTCCCGAGCTTGAAACTCTTTCATTTTGGATGAAAGATATGAATTTTCCGATTGATATGATATGGATTGCGGAAGACAGAGTAGTAGGTATTGAAAAAAATGTTCCCGCTCCGGAACCCGGAACAAAAATTACTGATTTAAAAACTTACAGTCCAAATGAAAAAGCGGATATTGTAGTCGAAGTTGAAGCTGGCGCATCCGATAAATTAAATATCGTTCCCGGAAGCATACTTCAAATAAAAAAAATAAACGGAGAATAAAAAAATGATTGCAAAACTTAAAGAAGATTTAAAAACTTATATGCGCGCAAAAGATATGATAAGCTTAAACGTAGTCAGGGGTATTTTAAATGAAATTAATATCAGAGAAATGAAAAATATTGAAATTAATGACGAAGAAATTTTAAAAGTTCTCAGAAGCGAGATAAAAAAGAGAAAAGAGTCCATAGAAAATTTTCAAAAAGCGGCAAGACAAGATCTTATAGATAAAGAAGAGAAAGAAATTAAAGTAGTAGAACAGTATCTTCCTGCGGAAATGTCTGAAGAAGCTCTTTTGGCAAAAGTCAAAGAAGCTGCGGACGCTTCAGCCGATAAAAATTTCGGCGCTGTCATGAAAGCCGCAATAGCCGCCGTAAATGGACAAGCCGATGGAAAAAGAATTTCAGCAGCGGTAAAGAAAGTTCTCGGATAAACTAACAAGCCTTTTGTCGTTGATTCGTAATTCGTAATTAGTAATTTGTAATTGTCGTTTCAGTGGGTCTCGTCTTCCACTTTCTGTGGAACCAAAACCAGTGGTCGGGATTTTTTCTTACGGCATCTTCAAGATGTTTGGAATATATAGTATTAATTATTTTTATATCCTCTTCTTCATCTCCGGTATTCGGAAGCGGAATTTCAGCTAATGTAACTTTTAATTTTTGGTCAGGCTGCCTTACGCCGAAAGCTGTTACTATAGGGCAGCCCGTTTTTATTGCAAAAAGCGCAGGCCCTTTCGGTGTAGATGCAAGCCTTCCGAAAAAAGGAACAAAAACGCCTTGTTTACCGGCATCCTGATCCGCGAGGAAAGCGACTGTCTCATTCGCCCTTAAAGTTTTTATAATGCTTCTGAAAGCCATTTTATCGTCTTTATTTATGGCTTTAAATCCTTTCTTTGTCCTGATACCGTTTATCATTTCGTCAACCAGCGGGTTTGACTGTGTCGCTACCATTACCGACATCGGATGTTTTTTTGAAAAAGATAATGCCGTCAGTTCCCAGTTGCCGAAATGAGCCGACATCAAAATCATTCCCTTGCCTTTTGCCAAGGCGTCAGATATAACATTTTCATTTTCATAAACCATCATGTTTGTTATCTTATCATCGGAAAGAACCGGAAAAAAAACCATCTCAACAACGGTTTTCATGAAATTCTTATAAGTATTTTTAGCAATATTTTTTATTTCGTCTTTTGATTTTTCAGGAAAAGAAACGGCAAGCATATTGATGACATGTTTTTTTCTGATTGGAATGAAATAATAAGCAAATACGGCAATAAACTGTCCGATTTTCTGCGCAAAAGAAAGCGGAAAAAGATACATAAAAAACATCGAGGTTTTCAAAGCGTAATATTCGAGATAGTTTTGAAATTTGCTTCTTTGCGGCATTTTCATCCTCAAAACGGCAATTAACAATTTGTGTCTCTAAAAACATACATTTCATTTGTTGTGCAGGCTTGACCTTAAGGTCCTTAAAGTCTTTAATGACCCTAATGACTTTAAGGTCAAGCCCGCCGAGAAACCCAATTTGTAATTGCCGTTGTATCTACATAAAAAGTTTAGCTAGCAGGCTCTTTTTAAAATCCACGGCTTTGTAAGGACACAGCTCATGACAGCAAAAACAGCTTATGCACTTTTTGTATATAACAACAGGTTTTTTTTCGCCTTTTTTTCTCTCAATGGCAAGCGCAGGGCACGACTTCGCGCAAAACATACAGGCTGTGCATTTTGAAACATTAATTTTCGGTTTAACCCATAAAAATTTTCCCAACGTTTTTATAAACGATTTTGGAAACAAATCAAGCTTCATCGTTTGCGGAAAAACAAAATTAGACAAATCGAAATCCGCCGGTAAATTGCCTATTATTGAAAGTTTATTCAAATCATCGGGCAAAGCGTTTAATTTTTTCAAAACATGGTTTTTCGATACGTTTCCGCCGAGAATATCCAAAACAAAAGCATCAAGCATCATCGTATCGGATGAGGCGGCAATCATATCAATTTTTCTTACGCTGCCGCCGCTCGGTCCGTTGCCTTCCATGCCTAAAATGCCGTCTATTAAAGTAAATCTTATCTTATTTTTCAAAAATAAATAAATATTCGCCAATAGATGACCGAAATCTTCATTTTTCGAAGCTAGTTTATGATATTCTATTTTTCTCATGCCTGGAATACATCCGTAAAAATTTTTTATGCCCGCGGAAAAAGCCATAAGCGAATGAGTTTTAAGCTTGGGAAGATTTATTATACCGTCGCAATCCAGAATAATATTTGAAAACAGCACTTTTTCAACGTTCATGTCGTTAATGTCAATTTCCCTTGAACCGGCAGCTTCAAAACTGACAATCTCGGCTTTTTCTTCTTTGCAAACCTGATGCATTCCGGTCACTTCCCAAAGATTTTTCATATCGGAACGCACTCCGCCCGGACTATCGCCTACAATCGGTATAGCGCCGGCGCTTTTGACCATCTGTATAACGGCGCGCACAACTTCAGGATGAGTGGTAACAGCCTTATCAGGCGTTTTCGGGCTTAAAAGATTCGGCTTTATAAGTATTTTTTCGTCTGGTTTAACAAAAGAAGAAATGCCGCCCAGAAGATTTACGGCTTCTTTGACGGCACTGCATGCATTATTATAATCTGTACATTTGAGCAAACTAATTTTAGTCATTTATTATCCCTGATAAAAACAATTAACAATGAATAATGAATAATTAACAATTATTGTGTTTTTGCTTCGCAAAAACCTATTAATATGTTTCGCCAAAGGCGAAACTCCACAATTATTAATTATTCATTATTCATTGTTAATTGCCGTTAATTCTTCTTCCTGTTTGCTCATTCTTACCGAAATAATTTTGGATACGCCCTGCTCTTCCATTGTTACTCCGTAAAGAATATCGGCCATTTCCATTGTACGCTTATTATGCGTGACAACCAGAAACTGCGATTTAGACGCAAACTCTCTTACCATCGCTATATATCTTCCGACGTTAGCGTCATCCAAAGGCGCGTCAACTTCGTCAAGAATACAGAAAGGAGAAGGTTTTACCATAAAGAAAGCAAAAAGCAGAGCTACGGCCGTTAATGCTTTTTCCCCTCCGGAGCAGAGAGAAATATTTTGAAGCTTTTTTCCCGGAGGCTGCGCGTAAATATCCACGCCGCTTTCCAAAAGATTATTTTCGTCGGTAAGCATAAGATCCGCTTCGCCGCCGCCGAAAAGCTTTCTATAAAGCTCTTTAAAATTGCCTCTGACTATATCAAAAGTCTTTTTAAAATTTTCTATCGTCGAAGTGTTTATTTTCTTTATAACTTCATGCAGATCGTCTTTAGCTTTAAGCAAATCCTGCTGCTGCGTCAAAAGAAAATTATATCTCTGCTCCAAAGCGTCATACTCTTCCTGAGCCGCAAGATTTACGGAACCCAAAGATTCCATTTTTCTTTTAATCCTGTTTATTTCTTCGTGATTTACTTCCACGCCGTCAAAATCATTTTTAATTTCTTCATACGGTTTTCCGCAGCTTTCCGTAAGACGCTTTTCCAAATCGCTTCTCTGGTATTCAAAGTTCTTTAAATCAACCTGCATGGCGTTCATTTCGACGTTAAGATCGTCAACTTTCCCTCTCATTTCATGCCATGCGTTTGTTTTATCGTCTATATCATCCTGAAGTTTCTGTCTGTCATTTAAAGAAACCTGTATCAAAGCTTCTTTCTGGGCCTGCTCTTCATAATGCTGCTGTATTTTAACGGTTTCTGTTTCCTGGGTCGTTAAAAGTTCTGAAAGTTTTGTTTCGTTTTCCGCTGTTTTGTTTGTCGCGTATTCTATCTGCTGTTTTATATTGGCAATATTGTCTAAAATATACTGCTGGCCTTTCTGCTTATTTTCCATTTCGCTGGCTTTTTTGTCCCACGCGCTTCTGGCGTCCATCATAAGCGGAGCGACGGTTTCTTCTTCCTGCCTTACGGCGAAAATATCATTCTCAATATTTTTAAGTTCGTCATAAAGTCTGTTTTCTTCATCGTCAATTCTCGCAAGCTGGTCGTCAAATACCGCGATTTTTTCATTAAACGAGCCGAGCTCCGAACTTTTAAGATTTATTTCTTCTTTGTGCTTATTTATTTCTTCAACGGTATTTTTAATATCATTTCTTTTTTCTTCAATCTGCGCATGTTTGCTTTCAAGCTGCGTTTTTATTTTTACGGCGTCAAAACCGAATCTTTCTTTTTCAAGCCTTGAATTTACCTGATATTCGTTTATATTGTCTATTTCAGCCTGAACCGAAACGACAGACTGCCTGATTTCATTGCTTTTCTCCTGCAGTTTTTTTATCTGCTCTTCAATTAAAACGGGCTTTTCAAAAGAAGTTTTTCCGCCGCCCTGAACTATAACGTTTGCGTAAACTTTGCTTCCGGAAACTATAGTATTGGCGCATATAAACTTTATCAATTTTTCATTTTCCGGAGAATATCGTATATATTTTATGAGTTCGGTAAACCCCATGGGCAGTCCCATCGCCGATGAAAACTGTCCGTCGGGAATTTTTTCTTCAACTATAAAAGAAAGCCGGCAAAGCCCGTTATCTTCTAAAAATTTTATCGCTTCTTCTGCTTTTGACGCCGTGTCGCAAACAAGATAATTAAGTTTTTCGCCAAGCGCCGAAGCTATAAGCTCATCTTTATCATCGTCGGAATCTATCAGGCTGCTCACCGGACCTCTGGCTGCGCCGAGATTTAAAACGGCTCTTATTGCAGAACGTATCGGGTCCTGTTGGTCAAACTCCTGCAGCGTCGCAATCCTTGACTCATTTGAAGCAAGATTTTCTTTTAACTGCGAAAGATTGCTTTCAAGCTCGTCAAGCTTTGCCTCATTTTCGGATACGGTTTTATTTATTTCTTCTTTTTTTGCTTCAAAAGAAAGCAGTGATTTGCCGGCCTCGGCGAGGTCCGCCTCCATTGCGGCTATTTCCTGATTTGTCGGTTCAATTTCGCTTTCCAGTCTTGCGATTATTCTCTGCAAAGACGCCGTTTCAGCGTCCAGATGTATTTTTGTTTCGGAAAATTCGGCTTTGGAATTTATCTGCGCCTCTTTTTCGCTTTCAAGGTCAGAAAGTCTGGAACGTATTGCCGTTTCCCTTGCTTCTATCTCGAAAAGCTTTGATTTGACGGAATTATACTGCCGCTCTTTTTCTTTATATATTTGTTCAAGGTTGTCGGTTTCCGCGGCTAAAGAACCGTCGTCGGTATTAATAGAATTAAGCTGCGCTTCATACTGCGCGACTTTTTCCCGGTTTATAACCATTTCCTGGGCAAGCCTTTCCTGCTCGGTTCTTATTTCGGTTTCTCTCTGCGTTGAATGCTGGATTATCTGATCGGCAATGCCTATCTGCGTTTTTATTTCGCTTAACTCTCTGTTAAGGCTTACGTACTGTTCGTTTTTTTCATCAAGAGTTAAACGCATGTCCTGAATGTCGGCGTCAAGCTGATTTACGGCTGTATTATTCGTTTCAAACTCTTTTATTTTAGGATCAAGCTCTTTTTTGAGTCTGTCGATTTCATTATTTCCGTATGTAATGTGCTGCACTAAAGCAGCAACTTCGTATTTCGCGAGTTCTTCCTGATATTTTTTATACTGTTTTGCCTTTTTTGCGGCTATGTCCAAAGCCGTTATCTGCTGCTTGTGTATAGCCAAAGCGTCGGACAAACGTCCCATATCGTTATCTATTTTTTCAAGTCTTCTTAACGTCTCTTCTCTTCTTACTTTATATTTCGCAACGCCTGCCGCTTCTTCAAAAAGTTCTCTTCTGTCTTCTGGTTTCGCGGTTGTAAGAAAATCAACTTTTCCCTGTTCTATAATAGAATAACCTTCGGAACCTATGCCTGTATCCAAAAACATATCTTTTATATCTTTGAGCCTGCACTGCGTTTTATTAATAAAATATTCGCTTTCGCCGCTTCTGAAAAGCCTTCTTGTAATTGTTACCTCAGAATAATCTATAGGTAAAATATTTTGCGAATTATCAAATGTAAGAGAAACTTCTGCCATACCGGTAGTTGCTCTGGTCTGCGTTCCGCCGAAAATAACTTCCTGCATCTGCGAGCTTCTCATAGATTTCGCGCGCTGCTCGCCGAGACACCAGCGTATCGCGTCCGATATATTCGATTTGCCGCATCCGTTCGGGCCGATAATGCCTGAAATGCCTTTTTCAAAACCCAAAAGAGTCCTGTCGGCAAATGATTTAAAACCGCATACTTCCACTTTTTTTAAATACATCTTTTTTTCCTATATATAACATTAAAGGCAGAGTGAAGAGTGAAGATAAAGTGTTTTCGCTACGCGAAAACCTATTAATAGATTTTGGCGAAGCCGAAATTCAATATCTCCACTCTCCACTTTTCACTCTTCACTCTGTCTTTCTTTTTAATATTCTTCCGGAGAAAGTCCCTCATAGGCCTTTCTGAGCCTTTCCTGATAGTCAGAGTCCTTATTTTTTTCGCAAGCAGTTGCTATAAGAACAAAAGCCGAGTATGCGAATGCCGCAAAAACGCAGAGTTTACCCACGCCTTCGCAAAATTCATCCATACCTGTTTTGGCCTTTCTTCTCAGCATATTTCGCACTTCCTTGACGGTGTTTCTACAATTACATTACCGCTGGGGTCAAGAAGCCTGACGGCAATAGAGTGGTCGCCTTTATTAAAATACGACCAGTCGAACCACCAGTATCCGCCGCCGAATCTGCAGGGCTGCCACTCGCCGTTATCAAAAGATATCTCGACATATCCGTCAGTCGAAGCGCCGACTTTTACGGCATAATGGTCTCCGCATATTGTTTCGGATTCTACGGGGTAATCTATAACCAAATAAGCATCCGGATAATTGCCGTTAACTTTTTTTGCCTTTGCTTTTTCTTTTTTGGGAGCTTCCGCTTTCACGGTTTTTTTTGGCGCTGCCGCCTTTTTTTTCGCTGTTGTTTTTTTTGCGACAACTTTCTTTTTAATTTCTTTAACTTCCGCTGCTTCCGCATTTCCGCAGACAGCTGCCGTAACTTTCTTTTTTGATACTTTTGTTGCCATTGTTTTACCCTCCAAAAAGCTTTTTAATACAAGAATTTTACAAACTTTTGAATATAAAATCAATTTTTTTTCACAAAGCGTATATGCTGTATTTTTTATATACTTTTCCGTTCATCATCTCAGCCGTGCGCTGCGTCATAACATTATCATCAAGCACCCATGAAAGTTCGCAGTGTTTATATCCGTTTTTTAGCGCGTTTTTCAGACCTTTTTCATACATCACCGCTTCTATTCCTTTGTGTCTGTACTCTTTTATAACGCCCATTACCATTAACCGCAGAGAATCTATTTTGCTTTTATAATATAAAAATTTAAATAAGCCGAACGGCAAAAGGCTTCCGTTAAGCTTTTTCAAAACCTGATTATAATCAGGCATGGAAATAAGCATTCCGACGGGAGCTCCTTCAACCGTCGCGACAATAACCATATCAGGGTCTACCAAAGGTTTCAGCTTAACCGCTATATCGGCGAACTCTTCATCGCTCCACGGCACAAAACCCCAGTTTTTCTCCCAGGCGCGGTTGTATATTGATATTGCCGCTTTTAAATCCTCTTTAAAATTATTTTTATCGAGCGAACGGACTTTTAAAGTCGGCATTTTCTTTTTTGACATTTCCACGATTCTTTCAAGTCTTCCGACTCTGGAATCGCCCAAGACATCCATGTCGTATGCGTATAATTCCTTAACTTTTTTAAGGCCTGACTTTTCGGCAAGATTAATATAGTATTGATGCGTATAAGGCATCATAAAGCTTGGCGGCAAATCAAAGCCTTCGGACAGGAATCCAAGCTCGTCGTTTGTGGAAGGATTCATCGGCCCCATCATTTTATTTATGCCGTTTTCATTAAGCCAGTTTTTCGCGGCGTCAAAAAGAGCTTTTGCCGCGACAGCGTCATCAACACATTCAAAAAAACCGAAAAAACCGCATTTGTCATCCTGAAAATTAATGTAGTTATAATCGATAATCGCGGCAATCCTGCCGATTATATTGTTATTGTCGTCATAAACGAGAAAAAGCTGTTTTTTGGCGTGAAGCCAAAAAGGATTTTTGCCTTCGGAAAGTATTGAGATCGCTTCGGATATAAGCGGAGGCACCCAGGGACTGCTTTTAGAATATATTTTCCACGGAAAACGAATAAATTGTCTGAACTGCTTTGAAGTTTCTACTTTGGCTATTTTCATTTTTATTCCCAATTAAATAAGTTTGTAGTCTTAAAGGCAGAGTGAAGAGTGAAAAGTGGAGAGTGAAGATAATGAGCGCTTCGCGCGGATATTTAGTGTCGTTGCCGTATCTCCACTCTCCACTTTTCACTCTTAACTCTGCAGGTTAAATTACTCCCAGCGCTTTTCCTACTTTAGAGAATTTATCAAGTATAAAATTTAAGTGATCGTCAGTATGAGTGGCCATATAGCTTGTTCGTATAATAGCCTGCCCTTCCGGAACAGCCGGAGTTACGACAGGAGACGCGAATACGCCTTCGTCAAAAAGCATTCTCCACATTTTAAAAGCTACTAAATCGCTTCCTACGGTTAAAGGGATAATCGGCGATTGAGAATGGTTTGTATTATAACCCATGGATTGAAAAGCAGCTTTCATTTTGTTAGCGTTTTCCATAAGTTTTATTCTTCGTTCAGGCTCCTGAACCATTAAATCCAGCGCAGCGTCTATCGCGCCTACGCACGCCGGCGGAAGGCTTGCGGTAAATATCATTGGTCTCGCCGTATGTTTCACATAATCAATTACTTCCGCTTTGCTTGCGATAAATCCGCCGATTGAGGCAAGAGACTTTGAAGCGGTTGCCATCAAAACATCAATGTTTTCTTCCAAATTAAAATGAGAGCCCGTTCCTTTGCCGTTTTCGCCGATTACGCCGATTGAATGGGCTTCGTCAATATAAACTCTTGCGCCGTACTTCTTTGCAAGTTTAACGATTTCAGGGAGGTTTGCAATATCTCCTTCCATGCTGAAAACGCCGTCAACTACTATCATCATGCCTTTTCCCTGATGTTTTACAAGCTGTCTTTCAAGGTCAGTCATATCATTATGCCTGAATCTCGCCATTTCACCAAAGGAAAGGCGGCAGCCGTCTATTATTGAAGCATGGTCAAGTTTATCCGTAATTACAACTTCGCCTTTGCCTACAAGGCATGCTATGGCGCCCAAATTCGAATGATGCCCGGTAGTAAAGAGAACCGCGGCCTCTTTATTTACAAACTTCGCAAATTTATTTTCCACTTTTTCGTGTAAATCGCTGGTACCGTTAAGGAATCTTGAGCCTGTTCCCGAAGTTCCGTATTTTTTCGCGGCTTCCATTGAAGCTTCTATTACCTTAGGATGGCTCGCAAGGCCCAAATAGTTATTTGAGCACACTACTACTTTCTTGTTTCCGTCTACTATTGTTTCCGGACCCTGCTGTGATTCAATCCTGTGAAAGTACGGGTAAACACCGGCTTTTTTAAGGTCATTAGCACCGTGGAACTCAAAACATTTCTCAAAAATATCAGAACTCATTAAACTAAACCCCTTTTTTCTATACTAAAAAAACTTATTATTTAAGTACCAATTGTATGTTATTTTAGAAGCAATTTCAAGCTTGGTAAACTCTATTCCCAAATCATCGCGGGCAGGCTTGTTGTCGGCAATCCAATATTCCTGAAGCATTTCATTAATTTTCTGCTTATTCAGCACTGCCGGCTTTTTAGTTATATACGAAAATGACTGCGCCGCCATACCGGCGAATTTGAAAACAAAGTCGGGCACCGGTAAAGGCATTGTCGTTCTTCCTACGGATTTAGATATTACCTGGCCTACTTCAGACCAAGTGTAAGGAGTTGCTTCTGCAAGGTAATATGTTTTATTATCACTTTTTTTGTTATCTATACAAGAGATGACTGCTTCCGCAACATCTTTTACATAAACTAACTGTAAAACTCTTTTTTCAACGGTAACAGGCCTCAAATGCTTGTTTACGAGATTAAAAAAGATAAAAATATCTTTGTCTCTCGGGCCGTAAACGGATGACGGCCTTAAAATTGTATATGGTATTCTTTCCGTAAATATTTCCTTTATAGCTTCTTCAGCCACAACTTTGCTTAAACCGTAATCCGAAACCGGAGTTTCTTCTTCACTAAGCTTTTTCGGCTCGCTTGAACTGCTCGGCCCCATTGCGGCCTGCGATGAAATAAAAATAAATTTTTTAAGCGAGGGATTGGCTTTCATAACGGCATTACAAAGATTTTTCGTATTTTCAACATTGGATTTAAAATACTCGTCTCTGTTAAATGCTCTTACGCTTCCCGCGCAATGAACCACGACATCGGCTTCTTTTACGCATATTTCAAGAAATTTCTCATCGCTTAAATCGCCGTATTTAAAAAACACCTGCAAATGGCTTATCCATGATAAATCAGACGTTTTCCTTACAATGCAGGTAACCTGATGCTTTTTGGCAAGCAAAGTTTCAACTATATGACTTCCGACAAAACCGCTGGCGCCGGTGACTAGAACTCTTAACATATTTACCCCTTTTAACGACAGTTAGTAGTGAGTAGTTTTGGTGTTTTCGCATAGCGAAAACCTATAATAGATTTCGGCTTCGCCGAAATTCAACAACTACTAACTACTCACTACTAACTATTCTCTGCCGTTAACAGATTCTCGGCAGTTGTTCAGTATCAATATTTAAAACTCTTCTCAAATTTCCCGTAACGGTTTTAATCCAAACTCCTTTTGGATTTGCGACAATTTTGCCGATAACGCGCGCATTTTTGCCTAAAGCGTGTTTTTTATAAGCCGATAGAACTTTTTTTGTATCGGCTTCTTTTTGTATTGAAATCATCTTCCCTTCATTAGGCATATATAACGGGTCTAACCCCAATATTCTGCAAAACGCCGAAACATTATTTGCAACAGGTATTTCGTTTTGTTCAATTATAACTCCGGCTTTGGAACTTTCAGCTATTTCATTTAAGGCAGCGGCAACGCCGCCGCGGGTCGGATCTCTCATCACGTGTATTTCCGGACATGTTTTCAAAACGTTCTGCGCTAATACGTTAAGGCACGCGCAGTCGCTTTTAATTGACGACTTAAAACCCAAATTATTTCTGGCAAGCATTATTGCAGCGCCGTGCTCAGCGATATTTCCGCTTATTATTATTGTATCTCCGGCTTTGGCGTTTGCTCCGGAAAGATTTACTTTTGCGTCAATAATTCCTATCGCGCTTGTATTAATAAAAATCCCGTCGGTTTCGCCTTTTTTTACTACTTTGGTATCTCCGGTAACTATGCTGATTCCCGCTTCTTTTGCCTGTTTTGCCATAGAAAGCGTTATTTTTTCAAGTTCTTTAAATAAAAATCCTTCTTCAATAACGGCCGCGGCCGACATTGCCGCCGGTTTTGCGCCCATCATAGAAATATCGTTGACAGTTCCGCACACGGCAAGCTTGCCTATATCACCGCCTTTAAAAAAGACAGGATTTATTACAAATGTGTCCGTTGAAAATGCTAACTTCACATTTCCGATTTTCAAAACAGCTCCGTCATCCATCGGGTTTAGAGCTTTATTTGAAAAATTTTTTTTAAAAAGTTTGTTTATCAGCTCTTTGGAAGCGTTTCCGCCCGCGCCGTGAGCCATTGTAATTTTCATAATATACCTTTTTAACAACAAAGTTCAAAGTGTAAAGTTCAAATTTGGAGTTTTTGCTTTGTGAAAACCTATTAGTAAGTTTCGCCAAAGGCGAAACACATTATTTGAACTTTGAACTCTGAACTTTGCACTTTTCATTTATCTGTATTTATAGTACGCGCTGCAAACGCCCTCTGAAGAAACCATGCACGGCCCGTACGGATTTAGAGGAGTGCATTTTTTAGCGAATAATGCGCATCCGTGCGGATTCATCTTTCCTTTCATAATGTCGCCGCAGCGGCAAGCGTCTTTTTTTTCTTTCACCGGTTTAATTTTGAACTTTTTATCCGCGTCAAAAGCCGAATATTTATCTTTAAGTCTGAAACCGCTTTTTTTTATTTTACCGAAACCGCGCCAGACATCGTCTTTCAAATCAAATACGTCAGACAGCATTTTTTTTGCTTTTTTATTACCGCTTTTGCTTACTGCGGCAGTATAAACATTTTTAAATGCGGCATTGTTTTTTTTTACGGACTCGATTAAAAAATTAACGGATTTTATTATATCATCTTTAGAAAATCCGGCAACCGCGCACGGAATGTTATATTGTTCGGAAATATATCCGAAATCATCGCAGCCGGTTATAGAAGCAGCGTTTCCAGGAAGTATAAATCCGTCAATTTTAAAATCTTCTGATTTCACCAATACGTCCAAAGCCGGAAATACGCTTTTAAACATAGACATCAAAGAAAAATTTCTTATCTTTTTTTTATACGCTTCCGCAATGACCGCGGCCGCGAGAGGCACAGTCGTTTCAAACCCGACGCCCATAAACACAATCTCTTTTTTGAGATTTTCCGACGCAATTTTAAGAGAATCGTAAGCAGAGTATATTACTCTTATATCGGCTCCGTTTGAAATTTCTTTTTCCAAAGAAGAAGTGACGGCCGGAACGCGGAGCATATCTCCGAAAGCCGTTATAATAATATTTTTATTTTTTGAAAGCAGTACGCACTGTTCCAAACGTCCGGCAGGAGTAACGCAGACAGGGCATCCGGGCCCCGAAATAAGCTCAACGCCGGCAAAATACTCCCTAAGACCGTATTTTGCAATAGCCATTGTATGCGTGCCGCATACTTCCATTATCTTTATTTGTTTATTTTTACCGGCAGGTCCGCCTGTTTTTGCATTTTTTTCTGCTGCAGGAGTGTATTTCTTTTTGTCGTTTATTTCCACGATTGAGAACCTCGGGGACAAGCTCCATTCGTAATTCGTAACTCGTAATTGTCTTTTCGTCATTCGTAATTATCTTCTTAATTTTTTTTGATTTCTTCCACCCATTTGCGTATCCCTTCAGGATGCACGAACGAGCGGCATTTCTCAAACGCTTCTTTAAGAGAATCCGTAATGATGAGCATATCAAGATGTTCCTGTTTCAAAAAATTCTCTTCCACGCTTTTCTTTAAAAATTTTATAAAATCGTCATAATAACCGTTTATATTTATGATGGCGCAGGCCTTTCTGTGTATGCACAGCTGGGACCACGTTAACACTTCGGCAAGTTCGTCAATCGTTCCTATTCCTCCTGGAAGAACCAAAAAGTAGTCCGCGAGTTCATACATTTTATTTTTGCGTTTGTGCATACTTTCGGTAACCAGAAGTTCGCTTAACCCGTTGTGGCATACTTCAAGATTTCTGAGATATTCCGGTATTACTCCGGTAACTTTGCCGCCGTTTTCAAGAACGGCGTCCGCCAGAACGCCCATAAGCCCGATGCTTCCGCCGCCGTAAACCAGCTCCATATTTTCTTTTGCGATTAATTTGCCGAGATCAGACGCCGTTTCTCTGAATTTCTTATCATTGCCCAAACCGGATCCGCAAAACACGCAGACTTTTTTCACTTTATATTAACCCCGATTCTTTTGACGCCGAGATAATTTCTTCGGCATCCTTTTTTGAAAGCTTATTAATCGCAAAACCGGCGTGTACTAAAACGTAATCGCCGGTTTTTACATTATCTAACAACATTATTTTTATTTCTGATTTTATGCCGCCAAAATCGGCTTGCGCAGTATTGCCGTCTATTATTTTTGATATCTTTCCGGCTGTAGCTAAACACATATTATCTTTTTGCCGCGGAAATTTTATCGTAAGCTCTTTTGGCTTCCGTGCGTAATTCATTAGTTGTGTCTTTGCTTGTATCTTTGATAATAGCGTTAAGAGGCGCCAAAGCCGAGCTTGCGGCTCTTCCCATTTCCGAAAGTTCCGTGGCGGCTCTTAATCTTACGTTTATATCTTTATGTTTAAGAAGCTTTATTAAATCAGGAACCGATTCGTTTGAAGCTTTTCCTATTTTTGTCAAAGCGCTGGCAGCCGCGGTCCTTATTATATTATTGCTGTCCTGAAGCAAAGGAATTAAATCGGCAACGGCATTATTTGCGTTGCTGCCCATTGCCGCTAACGAGTCTATTGCCGCAATTCGCACAATTTCAGAATTCTTCGCGTCAGTAAGAGCTACTAAAGCAGGAACCGTACTCTTTGCCGCAGGCCCTATATTTGCTATAGCCTGCTTCGCGGCGTCTCTAATTTCATTTGTTCTTGTAAGCATTTCTATCAGGTAGGGAACAGTTTCATTCGCTCCTGATTTTAACGACCCGAGACTTCTCACCGCCGCTTCTTCCACAAGAACATTTACGTCTTTAAGACGTTTAACTATTTTTTCAATTGCTCCGACTTCTTTAAGTTTATTCGCGTCAAAAGCGCCGAGCGCCTCCAAAGCTGCTTTTCTTATGCCGAAATGTTCATCATCAAGATACTTGACCACCCTGTCGGCCGCAAATGAAGCTCCCGGGCCTATTCTTTCCAAAACATTCAAATAATCAATTCTCAAATAATTATTTCCGGCTTCCATACGGGCCATCATTTCATTAATGACTTCTGTTCTTCCGTTACTTAGCCCTCTGATAGTATCGGCAACCCTGTCTCTGACATTCTTTTCAAAAGAAAGCATAGAAACAAGTTCTGCGACGCCTTTTGACGGATCAGCTTCAATAACTCTTTTAAATCCTTCCATTGCTCCTGTAAAATCTCTTCTTATAAGTTTTATATCAGCCAAAGCTTTTAAAGAAACCAAGTCATTAGGATTTTTTTTCAATATTTCGCTATACACTTTTACGGCATCGTCATACCTTCCTTCTCTAAAAAGCGCATTTGCTTTTTCATGAGTATCTTTTTCAACGCAGCCAAACAAAAGCAATGCCCCGCAAAGAGCAAAAGACAAAAGATTAAATTTAACCTTCATACGTATATCCCTCTTTTATGTTATATTATTAATTCTAATATTATAGCAAAAAGTTATTTATTTTTCAGCAACTATTTTAAATCCGTAAATTGCCGGATATAAGACTGCCCCAGACATATGCCGCCGTCATTTATAGGAACTTGGTTATTGTAGTAAATCTTAAACCCTGATGACAATAGCCTTTTAGCAACAGTATTCAGCAGCCGCATATTTTGAAACACGCCTCCGCCAAGTATAACTTTTTCCGTTTTAAACGCGGAAGTATTTACCGTAACAATTTTTACTATCAGACCAGCTATCGTATTATGAAACTTCGCGCTTATAAGCGGCGCAGGCAAAGAACATGAGATATCATATAAGATTCCGACAAACGCAGGCTTCATATCGATTATATTATTTTTAATATTATATTTATAGCGCCCTGAAGTTTTATATTCTTCAGCGGCAGACTCAAGCGCAACGGCTGCTTCCGCTTCAAAAGAAGAAATTTCTTTTATCCCGGTCATAGCCGCGACCGCGTCAAACATCCGGCCGGCGCTTGAAGTTAAAGGAGAGTTAACGCCGTTTTCAATCATTTTTACAATTGTTTTATGCTTATATTTTTTCAAATGTTTCGGCATTGCGTTTAAAAGATTGTATTTATGTAAAATCGACACCGCCGTGCGCCAAACTTCTTTTTGGCATAAATCTCCTCCTGGAAGGCTGAAATAGTCAAAATGCATTATTCTGCCGAATTTCCGCTTTGAGTAAAGCACGACTTCGCCGCCCCATATGTTTCCGTCTTCTCCGTATCCGTTTCCGTCAAAAACAAAGCCGATAATATTTCCGCTGAGATTATGTTCTGCCATAACGGACGCCATATGCGCGTAATGATGGTAAGCAAAGCTTATTTTTTTGAAACGGCTTGCCGCATATTCGCAAGAATGATAACCGGGATGGGCGTCGCAAACGGCATATTGAGGATTAATATCCAGAAAAGATTTCATTTTATTTATGCTTTCTTCGTAAAATTTTAAATTCGCGTGTTCTTGCAAATCCCCCGTAAACTGCGAAAGATAAGCATTGCCTTTTCTGACAAAACAAAAATTATTTTTTAAATCGCCGCCTGCCGCGAAGATGTCTTTTTCAATATTTGTCTTTACCGGCGCAGGCACATATCCGCGGCTTCTTCTGATTATTATTTTTTCGCCGCTGCCGGGCAAGAATCTAACAATCGAATCATCCAGTCTGTTTTCAATTTCCCTGTTATGAGTTAAAAAGTAATCCGCTATTTTGGAAAGATTTTTAAAAGCTTCTTTTTCATTTACGCATATCGGTTCATCGCTTTGATTTCCGGAAGTCATTACAAGCGCCGGCATCTCTTTAATAATAAGATGATGCAAAGGAGCATACGGCATCATAACGCCCAATGCGGAATTGTCGGGAGCTAAAGAATTAAAAATATTTTCATATTTTTTTGATTTTCTTTTTTTTAAAAGAACTATCGGCGCGCGGTCGGAAAGTAGTTCATCCCTCTCATATTTGCTTATACGGCACAAATTTTCCGCCATGCAGAAATCAGTCATTACGGCAAAAGGTTTTGACGGACGGCTCTTTCTTTTGCGGAGTTTTCTTATTGCTTCTAAATTCAGCGCGTCGCAGCAAAGATGGTATCCGCCTATGCTTTTAACGGCTATGATTTTTCCTTTTTTTAAAAGCTTAACCGCATCGGACAAAGCTTTGTTTTTTTCTGAAATAAGTTTTTCTTCAGAAGAAAACAAAGACAGCCGCGGGCCGCATTTATGGCATGAGTTAGGCTGCGCGTGAAACCTTCTGTCTGACGGATTGCCATACTCTTTGCGGCAATCGGCGCATATTTCAAACTCAGACATCGAAGTATTTTTTCTGTCGTACGGAAGTTTTTTTATTATAGAAAAGCGAGGGCCGCATTTAACGCAGTTTATGAAAGGATGAAAATATCTTCTGTTGTTTTCCGAGAAAAGTTCTTTTTTACACTCTCCGCACAAAGCCAAATCGTGAGGAAACTCAGAAAAAATTTCAGTTTTTTTGCTTCTTAAAATTTTGAAGTTTTTATAATTGCGGCAGGATATTTTTTTTATACTGTACTTCGCGGCAAACTCGGATTTTTTCAGTTTTTTTATAAAACTACAAACCGCTGACTTTTTTCCCTCAACTATAATCTGTACGCCGTTTCCGGTATTTCTGACAAATCCGTATATTCCGTTTTCCGCAGCAAGATTATAAACAAAAGGCCTGAATCCAAGCCCCTGCACCGTGCCGGAAACTTCAATCAATACTGCTTTCAATTTTCTGCTCCAAAACTATAAATTGCTAAGAGTATAGAGAACAGAGAATAGAGAAAAGATACTGCAAAGACAATCCTTGTCTTATCTATTATCTATTCTCTTTTATCTGTCGTTCGTTATTGTCCTTCAATATTTTTAACATAAACTTCACACCCGGAGATAATTTTTATGTCGCATGAACCGCAATAAGGACATTTAATATTTTCCATCTGGGAAGGTTTTATCTCCGCTTTACATACATTGCATTGCGCCGTAAGAGGCATAACTTCATATTCTATGACCGCATCTTTTGCAATTTCGCTTTCAGGAAATATATGATCGACAAAAGAATGGTTCAACATATCCTGTTCAATTCCAGAAGCTGCTCCCAAAACAACCGTAACTTTTGTTATTTTTTTCAAATTATTTTTTTGAGCTTCGCTTAAAACAACTTTCCATAAATCTCTGGCTATCCCGTGTTCGTGCATTTTATTCCCCCCCCCTAAAATCAATTACGAATTACAAATTACGAATTACGAATCAACGACAAAAAAGTATTTTCCCTCGCCCCTTGCGGGGCGAGTGTGCGACGAGTAAGGAGCACGAGTCACGAGCGGGCGCGAGATGTGAGCGCCCCGGAAGTAGCTTGACTACTTGGGACTTGCGAAGCAAGAGGGTGAGGGGTTGCTGTTGATTCGTAATTCGTAATTTGTAATTCGTAATTGCCGTTAAACGGCGCAGCGTGATTTCTTTATTTCACTTATAATTCTTGGGATAATTTCATACAAATCGCCTTCCAAAGCATAAGTCGCAGTCTGCATCATTGGGCATGTCGCGTCTTTATTTATCGCAATAATCGTATCGGATGAACCCATGCCGACCATATGCTGAATCTGTCCCGAAATCCCGCAAGCTATATAAACTTTAGGCGCAACCGTTCTTCCGGTTTGTCCCACCTGATGAGAATAAGGTATCCAATCTGAATCAACGGCAGCTCTTGACGAACCTACAGCCCCGCCGAGAAGTTCGGCAAACTCTTCTATAAGTTTAAAGCCTTCGGCTTTGCCAAGACCTCGGCCGCCTGAAACTATTATGTCAGCGTCGGCAAGATTTACGTGCGCGCTTGAATCTTTTATGAATCCCAAAAATTTCGTCCTGTTTACCAAAGTTGAAACATCGACTTTATTTTCAATTACTTCGCCTTTTCTTCCTTTTTCAACTTTTGCTTCTTTAAATACTTTGTGTCTTACAGTCGCCATTTGCGGACGGTGATTAGGCGTAAGAATTGTCGCCATGATATTTCCGCCGAAAGCGGGACGGGTCTGGAGAAGGTTTCTGTTTTGCAAATCAACGTCTAAAGACGTGCAGTCCGCGGTAAGTCCCGTTTGTATTCTTGCGGCAACCCTTGACGCGAAAGAACGTCCTATATTTGTCGCGCCCATAAGTATTATTTCCGGCTTTTCCTGCTCTATAAGTCTGGTAAGTATGCTTGCGTACGGGTCATCCTGAAATTCGATAAAAACAGGATCGTCAAATATATAAACTTTGTCGGCTCCTCTTTCAATTAAATCCTGCGCTTTTGCTTTAATATCGGAACCAATCAATACCGCGCTCAAAGGAACTTCCAGCTGCTTGGCAAGCCTTGCGCCTTCGTTTAAAAGCTCGTACACTACGCTTGAAATTTCGCCGTGTCTCTGCTCGGCATAAACCCAAACGCCTCTGTACTTGCTTTTATCAACTCCTTCTCTGGGAGCGTCTTTTTTCATTTCAATAGCTTTAAATTTGCAGGCATCGACACAAGCTCCGCAAAATACGCATTTATTTAAATCTATAACGGCAATAGGCTGTTTTTTAGGATGTTCCGGCCTTTCCTGCATCGTAATCGCGCCGAAATTGCATGCTCCGACGCAAATTTTACAGCCTACGCATTTTTCCGCCGATACTAATATTTGGTTTGCCATTTTATCCTCACGAATTCAGAAGTTTAGAGAAGCTTCCAATTTATATTATTCCAATATCCGACATTTTTTTAACCAAAGCTGCTGCCTGCTGCTGAGCGTCTCCGGAAAATTTCTCACCGCCCGTTCTCTGCGGCGGCGTAAAAATTTTCATAACCTGCGTGGGAGAACCGTTAAGACCGATTCTTTTTTCATCTGCGTTTATTGACGGCGCATTAAAAGTTTTAATAACCGCTTTCTTGGCGGCCATCTTTCCTTTCAGCGAAGGAACTCTGGGATTGTTTATTTCTTTAACTACGGTTAAAAGACACGGCGCCGGAGATTCAATCAAATCGTATCCGTCTTCCATCATTCTTTCAACTTTCATGGACTTGTCGTTAATATCTTCTATTTTTTTAACGTAAGCTATATGAGGAATATTAAGCATTTCCGCAATTCCGGGACCTACCTGAGCAGTATCTCCGTCGGTTGCCTGCTTACCGCACAAAATCACGCTGTAATCGCCGAGCTGTTTTATCGCCGAAGAAAGAGCATACGATGTTGCCAAAGTATCCGCTCCGCCGAAAGCTCTGTCGCTTACGAGTACGGCTTCGTCAACTCCTCTTGAAATGGCTTCTCTCAAAGCCGATTCCGCCTGCGGAGGACCCATCGTTACAACGATACACTTGCCGCCCGTCCTTTCTTTAAGTCTTACGCCTTCTTCTATAGCATATTCGTCAAAAGGATTGATTATCGATTCAACGCCTTCCCTTTTTAATCTTCCGGTTTCATGGTCAATTTGAACGTTTGTCGTGTTAGGAACTTGTTTGATACATACTATTATGTTCATTTGCATCCTCTTATGTGTTTGTCATACCCAAAATCCGTAATCTGGTATCCATTTTTTATTTAGTCAGTTAACGTGGATCCCCGATAAAGACACTCGGGGATGACATCCTGCGGATGTCATTTCGCTTTCGCTGATTCTTTTATCAAGTTCAATGCGATTTCATTTTTCTGAATCTGGCTTGTGCCTTCATACAATGTCGTGATTTTCGCGTCTCTCATCATTTTTTCAACGGGATATTCTCTGCAGTATCCGTATCCGCCGAAAATCTGAACGGCATTCGTCGTAACTTTCATCGCTACTTCAGAGCAAAATAATTTTGCCATGGCTGATTCTTTGCTGGTTCTTCCGCCGGTACCTTTATCTATGCTTCTTGCTACCGTGTAAAGAAGGCATCTTGCGGCTTCAACTTCAGTCGCCATGTCAGCAAGCATGTGCTGTATTCCCTGGAATGAAGCTATTGCCTGGCCAAACTGAACCCTTTTTCTTGCGTAATTTACGGCTTCTTCCAATGCTCCCGCCGCAATACCCAAAGCCTGCGCGGCAACTCCCGGTCTTGAATTATCAAGCGTAGCCTGAGCTATCATCAAGCCGTGCCCTTCTTTTCCCAGAAGCTGGTCTTTATGAATTTTGCAGTTATTGAATATCAATTCTCTTGTCGAAGAAGCTTTGATTCCCATCTTTTTTTCTTTTTTGCCGAATTCAAAACCGGGCGTTCCCTTTTCGACAATGAAGCATGAAATTCCTCTTGCTCCTCTTGAAGGATTTGTTTTCGCAAAAATTGTGTAAGTTTCGGCGTCGCCGCCGTTAGTAATAAAGCATTTCGTTCCGTTTAAAATATAATAATCGCCGTCTTTAACCGCGGTTGTTCTCATTCCTGTCGCGTCCGAACCCGCTTCGGCTTCGGTTAAACCGAAAGCGGCAAGTTTTTTGCCTGAAGCTATATCCGGCAAATATTTTTTCTTCTGCTCTTCATTTCCAGCTATAAGAATAGGGAGCGTTCCGAGGGCCGTTGCCGCAAGCGACAAAGCTATTGCTCCGTCAACTTTGCAAAGCTCTTCAACTACCAAAACCAATCCCATGATCCCTTTTCCGAAACCGCCGTACTCTTCTGGAATGTAAACTCCGCAAAGGTCAGCCTGCGCAAATTCTTTTACTATTTCCCACGGAAACTCTTCTTTCTCATCATAATGTTCTCTGACCGGCTTCATCTTTTCCTGGGCAATAGTTCTTGCCGTTTCAATCATCATTTGTTCTTCTTCCGACAAAAAGTAATCCATAGCCATTTTATAAATTCCCCTTTTTAACTACAGAGTGGAAAGTGAAGAGTGGAAAGTGAAGATAACGAGTTTTTGCGAAGCAAAAACATATAATAGGTTTCGGCGAAGCCGAAACACAACATCTCCACTCTACACTCTTCAATCTTCACTCTTTCTTTTTTTTATATTTTTCATAGCTTTCTTCGCTGCTTCCTGCTGGGCTTCTTTTTTTGAATGCCCAGCGCCTTTGCCTAAAAGCTGATCTTTCACGTAAACCGCCACTTCAAAATTCTTATCGTGGTCGGGCCCCATTTCTCTTAAAATTTTATATTCCGGCAAAACTTTATATTCGGACTGCGCGGCTTCCTGCAGTCTGCTTTTATAATCCGTTATAACTATTTGCTGCTGCTTGTCAAGAAACTTCAAAACAATTCTTTTCGCGTTTTCAAAACCGCCGTCCAAATAAACCGCGCAAACTAACGCTTCAAAAGCGTCGCACAGCAAACCTTCCCTCTGCCTCGCTTCTTTTGTGTCTTCGCTTTTACCCAACAGAATAAAATCGCCGAGCTTAATTTCTTTTGCCCATACGCTTAAATTCTGAGACGACACTATTTGGGATTTTAACTGGGAAAGTTTTCCTTCCGTTTCGTCAGAGTATCTGTAGTAAAGGCTTTCTGCGACAATAGCGGACAGAATGCTGTCGCCCAGAAATTCCATCCGCTCATTGTATATTTGTATTCCAGACTCGGCTGCGTATGATTTATGAGTCAAAGCTATCATTAAAACTTCAAGGTTATTGAACTGGTATTCAATAACCTTTTGAAGTTTTTCAAGACTTTTATTTGACATATTTTTTTATAATTATTACGCCGTTATGTCCGCCGAAACCAAGCGAATTTGAAAGAGCGCAGTTTATCTGTTGGTTTCTTACCGTATTCGGAACATAATCAAGGTCGCATTCCGGATCCGGCGTTTCATAATTTATCGTCGGATGGATGAAACCTTCCTGCATTGAAAGAACGATTGCCGCAAGTTCCACAGCGGCGGCTCCGCCTAAAAGATGTCCGGTCATCGATTTTGTCGATGATATCGGAATATTATACGCTCTTTCTCCGAAAACTTTCTTTATAGCCAAAGTTTCGGTTTTGTCATTAAATTCCGTAGACGTGCCGTGCGCGTTAATATAATCGATTTCTTCCTTTGAAATACCGGCGTCCGCGATAGCGTTTTCCATAGCCAAAACCGCACCCTTCCCTTCCGGTTCGGGAGCCGTCATATGGTACGCGTCATTAGACGCTCCGTACCCGGCAAGCTCGGCATATATTTTCGCGCCTCTGTTTAACGCGTGCTCCAAAGTTTCGAGAACGATAATACCCGCACCTTCTCCCATGAGAAAACCGTCGCGATTTTTGTCAAATGGCCTTGAAGCCTTTTGAGGTTCGTCGTTTCTGTGGGATAATGCTTTAATCGAACAAAAACCGGCAAGCCCCAAAGGCGTAATCGCGCCCTCTGCTCCGCCGGAAATTATAACGTCAGCGTCGCCGTAGCGAAGCGCTCTTAAAGCGTCTCCCAAAGCATGATTTCCGGATGAACAGGCGCTTGTAACAGCGTAATTGACGCCCATAAATCCGTACTGAATGGATATCTCACCCGGAAGCATGTTAGTAATAATCATCGGAATAAGAAAAGGACTTACTCTTCTGGGTCCTTTCTCCAAAAGAGTCTTTTCTTCTTCTTCGATTACGTCCAACCCGCCGATTCCCGTGCCAGTGATAACGCCGATTCTGGACATGTCTTCTTTTGAAAGATCGAGTTTTGAATCTTCAATAGCCATTTTCGCCGCAGCCATGCCAAGCTGCGTAAATCTTGCCATTCTTCTTGCTTTTTTCTTGTCAATAAACTCTTCCGGAGAAAAATTTTTGACAGAAGCGGCAAATTTCGTGGAATAAGCGCTTACGTCAAACGTTTCAATATTCGAAGCGCCTGACCTGCCTTCCTTAAGGCCTTTGATAAACTCTTCATTACCTATGCCTATAGGCGTAACTACTCCTATGCCTGTTATAACTATTCTTTTTTTCATTGTAATGCCTTATTAGCCTTAAGAAAAAATTATTTGCCGGCCGCGTGAGCTTTTATATATTCAACCGCGTTTCCGACAGTCTGAATTTTTTCAGCTTCTTCGTCAGGAATTTCAATACCGAACTCTTCTTCAAAAGCCATTACGAGTTCAACGGTATCCAATGAATCGGCGCCTAAGTCGTTAACAAAAGACGCGCCTGTCACTACTTCCGCCGGATCTACGCCTAACTGCTCAACAATAATTTCTTTTACCCTCGCTTCTGTGTCTGCCATTTTTTTACTCCTCCCTTTTGTTAGTTAGTAGTTAGTAGTGAGCAGTGAGTAGTAAACTACACATCCACAAACTCAAACCAATAACTTCTTAACTATTTTTTACTATATTTTGTACTTGCCGTTTACTACTCATTACTAACTACTCACTATTCACTGCCGTTACATATACATTCCGCCGTTCACCGAAAGAACGTGTCCCGTTATATAAGATGAATCATCGCTTGCGAAAAATAAAGCGGCTTTAGCTATGTCTGAAGCTTCGCCAAGTCTTTTAAGCGGTATTATATCCGACATTGCTTTTTTTGCATCGTCGCTTAACACGTCTGTCATTGCCGTGCGTATAAATCCCGGAGCTATTGCGTTAACAAGAATATTTCTTGAAGAAAACTCCTTAGCGCATGTCTTTGTCATAGCTATTACTCCGCCTTTTGAAGCGGAATAATTAATCTGTCCCGCATTGCCCATTTCGCCTACTACGGAAGCAATATTTATTATTCTTCCTTCTCTTTGCTTAAACATAGGCTTTGAAGCGGCTTTTATGCAATTAAACACGCCTTTTAAGTTAACCGCGATAACAGCGTCCCACTCAGCTTCGGTCATTCTCAGGACGAGATTATCCTTTGTTATGCCGGCATTGTTCACTAGTATATCTATTTTGGAAAATTTGTCAAGCGAGGCTTTGACAAGACTTTCGCACTCATCAAGTTTTGCAACGTTTCCGGCGACTGCCAATGTTTCGACTCCGTATTTTGCCTTTATTTCATCGGCGGTTTTTTGCGATAATTCCGCATTAATATCCGATATCACAAGATTTGCGCCTTCCTGCGCGAATGTTTCCGCTATGGATTTTCCTATTCCCTGAGCCGAACCTGTTATTACGGCTGTTTTTCCTTTAAGTCTCATTTACCTAACTCCTGTATAGTTTTTTCAAGCGATGCGGCATCTTCGACATTCAAAGCTTTTTTTGACCTGTCAATCCTTTTTAGGAGACCTGCCAAAACTTTGCCCGGGCCTACTTCGATAAACTTATCAAAACCGTCATTTATTATATTTTGGATACTTTGATCCCATCTGACCGCGCTTTTTATCTGTTTTACTAATTTATCTTTAACAATTGCGGAGTCTTTTGTCAATACGGCGTCGCAGTTTGTGTAAACGCCGAACCCGGGACTTATAAAGTCATATTTTTTAAGCTCTTCGGCCATCATATCGGCTGCCGGAGACATTAAAGAAGAATGAAAAGGACCGGAAACATTTAAAACAACGCATTTCATTGCGCCGGCAGCATTGGCAAGTTCAACGGCTTTATTTACCGCATCAACGGTTCCGGCTATAACAATCTGCCCGGGAGAATTAAAATTAACCGGTTCGCACACGCCTACAATAGATGCTTGTTTGCATATATCTTTAACTACGGCTTCTTCAAGCCCCATTATTGCCGCCATGGTGCCGGGGTTTGATTCGGAAGCTTTTTGTATATATTCGCCTCTGGCTTTTACCATGGATAAACCGTCTTTAAAACTGAAAAAACCGGCAGCGCAGAGAGCGGAATATTCGCCCAAAGAATGGCCTGCGGCAACAAATTCATTTTTGGCAAAATTGATATTTTCTTTTAAAACTTCAAAAGCAGCCATGCTCACCGTAAAAATAGCAGGCTGGGTATATTTTGTCATTTTCAAAGTTTCTTCTGGCCCTTCAAATATGATTTTTTTGAGTTCATCCCCCGCCTGATCTATAATTTCTTTTGCTTGGGGATACTTATCATAAAGCTCTTTTCCCATTCCGACAGTTTGAGAGCCTTGCCCCGGAAACATTAATGCTATTTTCATAAAAAATCCTTTAGAAAAGAGTGAAGATTGAAGAGTGAAGAGTGGAGATAATGTGTTTTCGCTTCGCGAAAACCTATTAATCAGTTTCGGCAAAGCCGAAACACGACATCTTCACTCTTCACTTTTAACTCTTCACTCTGTTGTTAAATTCGTATTACCGCAGCGCCCCAGGTAAAACCGCCGCCGAAAGCGACAATTTCAACCAAATCGCCTTTTGTAAGCTTGCCTGTTTTTATAGCCTCGTCAAGAGCTGTTATTGTTGTGGCGGAAGAAATATTTCCGGTTTTATGGATGTTAACAAATACTCTTTCCATAGAAACATCCAATTTTTTCGCGACCGCTTCAATAATTCTCATATTTGCCTGATGAGGGATATATAATTTTATATCTTCAATTTTCTTTTTTGCCGTCTCGAGCGCTTTTTCGGCTGCCTGTCCCATTTTTGTAACAGCAACCTTAAATACTTCTTTTCCTTCCATTTTCGCGTAATGCATCTTAGCTTTTACGCTTTCCTCAGTGGCAGGGCAGGCGGAGCCGCCCCCCGGCTGTTTAAGTAAATCAGCGTATGACCCGTCCGCTCCGAGACAAACCGATAAAACATCATCATTTTCTTCCGATGCCGACAAGACCATCGCTCCGGCTCCGTCTCCGAACAATACGCATGTATTTCTGTCTTCCCAATCAGTAATTCTGGAAAGCGTTTCAGCGCCTACAAGAAGAATATTTTTGTACATTCCGGATTCAATATACGCTTTCGCTATTGAAAGACCGTATATAAATCCGCTGCATGCGGCAAGCAAGTCAAAAGCCGGAGTATTTTTCAACCCAAGCTTAGTCTGGAGCATGCATGCCGTTGAAGGAAATAACATGTCGGGAGTGATTGTAGCCACAAGAATTAAATCTATTTGCTCGGCGGATATATTCGCGGCCTTTAAAGCATCAATAGAAGCCTGATACGCAAGGTCGGAAGTAACTTCGTCTTTTTCGGCAATATGCCTTTCTTTTATGCCGGTTCTGGTTGTAATCCATTCGTTAGAGGTCTCAACTATCTTTTCCAAATCGGCATTTGTAAGAACTTTTTTCGGAAAATAAGAGCCTGTGCCTAAAATTTTTACGCCTGTTTTTTTATTCATTTTTTAACCGTTTGAAACTGTATTTACTTTCGCTTCGTATTTTGCAATTGCGTCTTTTATTTCATTAGTCAAATCATGCTCGGCGGCGCGCGCCCCGGCAAGAACTGCATTTTTCACGGCAACGCCGTTTGAACTTCCGTGCCCTATTATGCAGACTCCGTCAACGCCGAGAAGCGGAGCTCCGCCAAGCTCCCTGTAATCGACTTTTTTACGCAAATCTTTTAAAGCGGCCCACAAAAAAGGAAGCGAAGCCCATGCTATCGGATGCTTTTTAAGCCCTTTTTTAACAAGGCTGAGCATCGTCTCTGCAAGTCCTTCGCCGAACTTAAGTATTACATTGCCGACAAACCCGTCGCAAACGACTACGTCGGCTTTGCCTTTTGTTATATCGCGGCCTTCAATGTTTCCGATAAAATTTAAATCTGATTTTTTAAGCATTTCATAAGTCGCAAGAGAAAGCTCGTTTCCTTTTGTCGGCTCTTCGCCTACCGAAACAACTCCCACTTTAGGCTTTTCCATTTTAAAAACTTTTTCAAAATATAAACTTGCCATTATTGCGAACTGCATCAAATGTTCGGGCTTACAGTCCATATTTGCCCCGGCGTCGGCTATTATGCAGTGCCCGTCAATTGTCGGAAAAGCGGAAGAAATCGCGGGTCTTAAAACGCCTTCGATTCTTTTCATGTAAAAAAGAGCCGCCGCCATAGCCGCTCCCGAATTTCCCAGGGAAACGCACGCGTCGGCTTTGCCGGACGCAACAAGTTTAGCGCATACCGACAGTGAAGAATCTTTTTTCTGTCTTACGGCTTTTGCGGGATGTTCGCCCATGCTTATGACTTCTGTCGCGTTAACGATTTCAATATCCAAAGACCGCAGATTATACTTTTTATGGTATTTCAGCAGTTCTTCGGCTATTAATTTTTCCGGACCGACAAGCAATACTTTATGCTTTGATTCTTTCGCGGCAAAAATAGCACCTTCCACAGTTGAAGCGGGCGCAAAATCGCCGCCCATCGCATCAAGCGCAATTATCATTATTTTGAAGCCTCTTGTTCCTGGGCTTGGGCCGCTGCTTTTTTCTTAACTTTTTTGGGAATTATAAGTTTTCCGTTATAAAATCCGCAGTCAGGACATACTTTATGCGGCATCTTCGGCGCGCCGCAGTTTGGGCATTTGCTCGAATTCGGGTTTTCCAGTTTGGAATTCGCCGATCTTCTGCAGTCCCTGCGGTGAGGGGTGTGTTTTCTTTTTGGATTTGGCATTTTACTTCCTCCGTTTTAACGACAGATAATAGATAGTAGATATTAGAGTATAGATGTTGTGTTTCGCCTTTGGCGAAACCTATTTAACAGGTTTTTGCAAAGCAAAAACTCTATATCTATACTCTAAACTCTATTCTCTGCCTTTTATTTTTTTTTAAATAAATTTTCCCATCTGTGTTTTATAAATTCTTCGTCATTTTTGCTGCTGCATGAGCATTTGTCGTTCTCGATATTATGTTTGCCGCATTCCGGACAGATGCCAAGACAATCCTGGTCGCATAAAGGTTTTGGCGGCAAATCCAGAACTATGCGCTGCCTTATCTCTTCATCCATGTCGATTTCGCCGTTTAAAAAATCCATCTCGCTTTCAATAAAAAGCTCTACCGGATGACGGTATAAAGAAAGACAGCGCGCGCATTCCATATTAACGTACCCCTCAACCGCGCCGCTGACATATGCTTTATCATCCGATATTTTGATTACTTTAAGACTAACCGCAATGTCCGAAGAATAACCGATATCGCCTTCAAACTTTTCAATTCTTCTTTCAACCGTATCGGATTTGATAAAATCCGAATTATTAAAAATTAACTGCTTCATAATAGATGTTTAGAGGGCTTTGAAGTTTAGAAGTTTGGAGAAGCTGTGTCTGTTTCGTCTTTGTCGTAACCAAACTTCTAAGCTTCCAAACTTCTAAGCTTCTGCCTTTTTCATTATAAAATGTTGGCTATTCGTTTGTCAATACCTTTTTTGACTCACGGGCAATCATCAATTCTTCATTTGTAGGTATTATCATAATTTTAACTTTTGAATTTTCCGTAGAAACAAATCTCTCCGCGCTTGAAGGCTCATTGTTTTTTTCAACATCCATTTCTATGCCCAAAGCAGAAAGATTTTCGCATATAAGCTCTCTTACGGACGGCGAGTTTTCCCCTATTCCCGCGGTAAACACCAATCCGTCAATTCCGTTTAAAATGCCGAAATACGAACTTAGATATTTTTTAATGCTGTAGCAAAGCATGTCAAAAGCAAGTTTCGCTTTTTTATTTCCGGCCGCAACGGCTTTAACTATTGTTCTCATATCGGTCGAAAGGCCGGAAATTCCGAGCAAGCCGCTTTTTTTATTCATCAAAACGTTTAGCGCCGCCGGGCTTGCAAAATCTTTATTTTCATTTATAAGATACGGAATAATCGCCGGGTCTATGTCTCCGCATCTTGAGCCCATCATAACGCCCTGCAAAGGAGTAAATCCCATTGACGTATCGATAACTTTACCGTACTCTATCGCGGCAAGACTGCTGCCGTTGCCCAAATGAGCCGTAATGAGTTTTAATTCATTTCTTGGCTTGCCGAGCATAGCAGCCGCTCTCTGGGAAACATAATCGTGCGATGTTCCGTGAAAACCGTATTTTCTGATATGGTCGTTTTCATAATATTCATAAGGAAGCGCGTACATATATGCATAATCTGGAATTGTCTGGTGAAAAGCCGTGTCAAAAACTAAAACGGAAGGAATTCCCGGAAGCATCTTTTCAACAGCTAAAATACCTTCATAGTGGCCGGGAGTATGCAAAGGAGCTATTGAAAAACAATCTTTCAAGCCTTCTTTTACGTCTTCCGTAACAAGAACGGATTTTGAGAATTTATCTCCTCCGTGAACTATCCTATGGCCTACGACGGCTATTTCTTCTATGCTTTTTATGCTGCCGGTTTCAGGAGATATCAATTCCTTTATTATAAGTTCAACCGCTCCCATATGGTTTGCAACTTTAACGGAATCTTTTTTTTCTTCCGCGCCTACGGACTGCCTTTTATAATAAGCTTCGGGAAGCCCTATGCACTCTATTATTCCCCAGGCAATCTTTTTTTCGGTATCCATCTTAAAAAGCGTATATTTTACCGATGACGAACCGCAGTTGACGACAAGTATTTTCATTATGACATCCCCTTTTTAACGACAGAGTGAAGATTGAAGAATTGAGAGTGAAGATACGGCAGCGACACTAAATATCCGCGCGAAGCGCTCTTTATCTTCACTTTTCACTCTTCAATCTTCACTCTGCCTTACTTCATTGCCAGTCGTTGTAATCATATTCCATAATATCTTCCGGATTGAAGAAAAAAGCAATCTCTTTTTGCGCGTTTTCAACGCTGTCGGAAGCGTGCACCACGTTTCTTCTGTTATCCGTACCGAACATATTTCTTATGGTCCCGGAAGCGGCTTCTTTTGAATTCGTAGAACCTATAATGCCTCTGACTTTAGAAACCGCATTATCGTCTTCCCAAGCCATTACAACCAATGGAGCGGAGCAGACAAAGTCAATCAGAGGCTTAAAAAATTCCCTGTCTTTGTGCACCGAATAAAAACTTTCCATAACCTGTCTTGCAGGCCTGACCATTCTCATCGCGACAAGTTTTAAACCTTCGCCGTCAAACTTTTTTATTATGTCACCCGAAACTTTTTTGCATACTCCGTCGGGTTTAATTATTACACAAGTTTTTTCCATTATTAAAGTCCTTAATGTCTTTAAGGACTTTAAGGTCCTTAGAGGCTTTTACTTAAGTTTATTAATTATCGCCTGCCCCATTTCTTTTGTGCCTGCAACGCCGCCCAAATCATATGTGACATGCTTTTTCTCGGCTATAACGTCCGACACGGCTTTTTCAAGCCTGAAAGCAGCGCCATCTTCGCCGATATGTTCAAGCATAAGTTTTGCCGAAAGTATCAAAGCCGTGGGATTGACTTTGTTCAACCCTTTATATTTCGGAGCAGAACCGTGCACAGCCTCAAAAACGGCTATATCCTTTCCGAAATTCGCTCCGGGAGCAACGCCAAGCCCGCCTGCAAGGCCCGCGCAAAGGTCGGATATAATATCTCCGTAAAGATTGGGCAAAACTAAAACGTCATACAGCTCGGGTTTTTGTACAAGCTGCATGCTCATATTGTCGACCAATCTTTCTTCATACTCGATTTTCCCTTCATAATCTTTAGCCACTTCCCTGGCAACTTTATAAAAAAGCCCGTCAGTGCATTTCATAATATTTGCCTTTGTTACGGCGGTAACTTTTCTTCTGTCATTTTCTACGGCATATTCAAAAGCAAAACGAACTATTCTTTCCGTTCCGAAAGCGGATATCGGCTTTATGGATATAGCGGAATGTTCCCTTATCTTATTTTTAGAAATTTCTATTATTTTTTTGGCTTCTTCCGTATCTTCCGGATACTCAACGCCCGCGTATAAATCTTCGGTATTTTCTCTTACTACAACCAAATCTATGTTATTATACTTTGATTTTACGCCTTCATAAGATTTGCACGGTCTGAGGCATGAATAAAGATCAAGCTCTTTTCTTATAGCTACATTTACTGAACGAAATCCAGTTCCAATCGGTGTTGTAATAGGCCCTTTTAAAGCGATTTTATTTTTTGCTATGGAATCCAATGTGCTTTGCGGAAGAGGCGTGCCTTCTTTTTCCATAATATCAATGCCGGCATGGGCTATTTCCCAATCAATTTTAACTCCGGTAGCTTCAACAACTTTTACTGTAACTTCCGTAATTTCCGGACCTGTCCCGTCTCCCGGGATAAGCGTAATTTTGCGCGCCATGATTATGCTCCTATAATGAAAATATATTTATTTTTCAATGAATTTTAAAACGAGATTGTATCGAATTACGAGAAGAAAGTCAAACTAACAGTTAATAGTTAATAACTAATAGATAATAGTTTCGGTGTTTTTGCAGAGGCAAAGCCTCAGCGAAAACCTATGAATATATTTCGGCTTCGCCGAAATTCAACAACTATTATCTATTAACTCTTAACTATTAACTGCCGTTATTACCATCTTCTGCTTGAACCGCCGCCTCCGCCGCTTCCTCCGCCGAAACTGCTTCTTCCGCTGCCTCCGCCGCTTCTAAAAGAAGAACCGCTTCCGCCTCTGAAACCTCCGCCGCCATGCCCGCCTTTTCCTCCGCCGCGTTTGCCGGTTTTAATAGCATGAATAACTCCTAACAGCCAGAGCAGCACACATATTGCTATAAAAATTTTTAAAAAAAGAGGCATTCCCGGTTCGGAATTTTCATCATCGGCTCTTACCAGCTCATTCAAATTATCGTATTGTAAACCGTACTCTTTTAATACTTCCGATAAAACAGCATTATATCCGCTGACTATTCCTTGGCCGTACTTTCCTTGCCTGAAAAACGGCAGCATGTATTCATCCTGAATTCTTCCTGTTTTTGCATCTGTCAAAGCGCCTTCCAAACCGTATCCTACTTCGATTCTGGACTCTCTGTCTCCTAAGGCAACTAAAATTAAAACCCCGTTGTTAAGATCTTTGTCTCCTATGCCCCACTGCCTTAAAACTTCCAACGCGTAATCTTCTATGGACTCGCCGTTTAATGAGTTTACGGTCACTATAACTATCTGTGCTTTTGAATTATTATAAAGCCATTGGCTGTCCGCGTTTATTTTGTTTATCATATCCGCGGTTAACAGGCCTGCGTGATCCTGAACATAAATACTCTCAGACGGTTTAGGAGGTATTTTTATTTCGGCGCTAAGCGGAATAAATATAAATAAAAACGGTATAATAAATATCAATTTTTTCATAAAAACCCTTTTCAGCTTCCGGCTTTAAAAGCTTACCTGCGGCACATCTTTAACGCTTTCGTCGACTTTAAAATATTCTTTTGCCGTAAACCGAAGCATATCGGCAAAAATACTTGAAGGAAAAGTACGGATTTTTGTGTTAAATATCCGTACGGAATCATTATAATCTCTGCGCGCCGCGGCAATGCGGTTTTCAGTCCCTGAAAGCTCATCCATAAGTCCGGTAAAAGTTTTATCGGCTTTTAAATCAGGATAATTTTCAACAACTGCAAGCAGGCGCCCTATAGCGCCGCCAAGCTCGCCTGAAGCAACGCCTTTTGCTTCAGGACCCGAAGCCCCTGCAAGTTTTGTTCTGGCTACGACAACGTCATGTATCGCTTTTTGTTCGTGCGCAGAATAACCTTGAACGGTATTTACAAGATTCGGTATAAGGTCATTTCTCCTTTGGAGCTGATTATCAATCTGGCTCCATTTCCCGGATACATTTTCGTTCAATGCTATAAGCGAATTATAGATTGATATTGAACCGAATATTACGGCAAAAAACAGAACAGCCAAAACAATTAAACCCTGTTTCATTATACGCCTCCATAATTTATAAACTTACTTTCCTAAGTTTTCGTCATATGCAGCCTTAAATTTGTTATACCTCTCTTGATAGATTAACTGCTCGGGACGAATATTAAGCAGCCTTTCAGCATACTCTAACGCTTTACCGTATTCGCCTTGTAAAAAATATATTCCGCCCGCGCTATATATTGCAATTTCATCGTGCGGGTTCACAGCAATTAACCGTTCAAATATTTCTATTGCTTTGTCATAACTTCCTTCAAGAGAGTAAATATATGCCAGCATTCCATAGTATACAGCGCTATGGGAGCCGTCTTCGCTTTTTATACTCAAAATCTCTTTCTTTGCTTCTTCAAGCATTCCTTTTTCGGCGTAAAACCCCGCGACTTTAGCCCTTAATATTTCGGAATCAGGCTGTTCGTTCAAGGCATTAAAAAAATAAGTTTCTCTATTTTGAAACTTTTTTACCTGCATAAAAGACGTAAATGTAAACAGTACAATAAAAATTATAAGCATAAAATATAAATACTTTTTTGAAAGTTTTATTTTGACGGACACAGCTGTAAAAAATTCTATAAATATAAACATTACACCCAAGGAAGCGGAATAAAGCCTATGCGTAAGCAATAAAAAATTATCATTAGGCGACATAAAAGACGGCGCCAGAAACGCGACAAACCAAAGCAAACCGAACAACACAATCTTTTTGCGTCCTATATTAAAAAATAATGAGGCAACAACCGGAACAAAAAAAATAACGCACGATATTACAGTCAAAAAATCAACCGTCAATTTTTCAGTAACAAGATATATACGCGACGGAATTATAATATATTCCAAATAAACAAAAATAGATTTTGCCGATTTAAAAAAATCAAACGCCATATTTGAAGAAGCTCCGCCAAGAGCAATTGTTCTTGCGACCGTATACATAAAAGCAATAAAAAACATAGTAAGAAAAACCGTAAAATAATCTTTTTTTGAGGTATTTTTACAAAAGAAAAACATAAAGACCGGAATAACAACAAGCATAGCAATAGCGCTTTCTTTTGTAAACAATGCCACAAAAAACATAAACGCAAATATTATAAACTTTGAAATTATTTTTTTATTGTTCTCAAAATAATCGAAAAGAAAAATCACGGATAAAAGGACAAAAATTGTGAGAATGGTATCATTTCTTCCAGGTATCCAGGCAACAGCGCTGAGTAATGCCGGATGCACGGCAAACAAAGAAACAAACAAAAACGTTAAAGTTTCATCAAATTGCATTTTTCTGAAAAAAACAAAAATCAAAAACACGGAAATTATATGAAAAACTATACCGGAAAGATGGTACATGAAAGGCTTTTTACCGGCAATCATGGCGTCAACGAAAAAAGAAAGAGTTAAAATAGGTCTGTAAAAAGAATCGCCGCTTGAATAAAAGACTGATTTACTGAAAAACCTCGGGATGTTTTTATAATTTGAAATAAAATCATAATTGCGCAGAACAAGAGTATCATCGTCCAAATAAGTATAATCATACTTCAAACTTTGCCCGTATACAAAAACAATAAGGATCAGAAAAAAACAAAATGGCAATATTGTTGTATGATTTTTTATAAAATTTATAACTTTCATACACCGCCGTTTGTTCCGTATATTTTTTGTCTGACATCCATATATATGTTTTTATATTTTTCGTTATCGGGATATTTATTAAAAAGTTTTTCAGCGTTTAATAAAGCCTTTTCATATTCATCATGAATTAAATATATGTCGATAAGCGCTTTTATTGCAATCTCATCTCTGTTCATTTCGCTTAATGTCTCAAAAATATTTATTGCTTTGTCGTATTCTTTTTTAAATGTATAAATGTGTCCCAAAATCCTTAAATGATACGTACCGAATTCCTCAGTTTCAATTTTTTTTATTTCATTTTCCGCTTTCGTAAGCATTCCGGATGAAAAATAATATTCAGCGGCTTTACATCTTATCAAATATGGAACAGGATCTTCGCTTAACGCATTGATTATAAATATTGCTCTGTTTTGAAATTTCTTGGCATCAATATAAGATATGAATGCAAAAGACACAGCTATAATAAACAATAACACAACAATATACTTTTCACCTACTTTTATTTTATTTGCAAATGAACTCAAAAATTCAGCAAACATCAATAAAACGCCTATAACCGGAACATACAATCTGTGACAAGAAACAAGGAAGGCAGGCATTACAAATGTTGGAAGTATAAATATGACAAACCAAAACAATCCGAAAAGAATTATTTTAATCCTGCCGATTCTAAAGAAGAAAGAAGCTATTACCGGTGTGAGAAAAAAACACAAAGCGATGAATGTCAGCCAGTCAAAATAAATTTTTCCATCAATAATATTTATTCGTATGGGAATTATTATCTTCTCAATATAACTAAGAAATATAGGCATCGATTTTAAGATGTTTTGTATTACATAGCTTACTGTAAGCGAGACTGCGTTTTCTTTCAATACCACACTTGTTTGCGCAGCAATAAATCCCAAGCACAATAAAAATAAAAGCAAAAACAATGCAATCCGGTCTTTTCTGCCGGCATTGCGACAAAATAGCAGCACAAATAACGGAACCGCAACAATCATTACGACAGCTGTCTCTTTTATAAACAGCGCGGCAACGAAGAAAAATACGAACAGGAACAACTTATATATATTTTTCTTGTTTTCATTGAAGTAGTCAAAAATAAAAATCAAAGACGCCGTCACGGCAACCGCAAGCAAAGTGTCATTTCTCCCGGGAATCCACACAACTGCCTGTACAAATGCCGGATGAGCGGCAAAAAGCAATGCCAAAACAAAAACAATTTTTTTATTAAAGTTCAGCCTGCTCAACAATAAAAAAATTAAAAACACGGACGCAATGTGCAGCAATATATTAGTCAAATGATAGCCGAAAGGTTTTTCCTTCCAAAAAAAAGCGTCGGTAAAAAACGAAATATTAAGCAACGGTCTGTAATAAGGGTCACGTTCTGTATCATGAACCGACTTAGTGAAAAAAAGCGGAACATTTTTATAATTAGAAATATATTCAATTCTATCAACTATTAAAATATCATCGTCAAGATATATAAAATCGTATTTCAAACTTTGCCCGTATACCAAAGCAATAAGAACCAGAAAAAAACAAAACGACAATATTGTTTTATGATTTTTTATAAAATTTATAATTTTCATGCCCGGTGTACTCCTCCATATTATGGCGTTATGTCTTTCGCGGCGTAATATTTGCCTTTGTTATTTACACGCATTTTCGGAGGATTTTCTGTACTTTCAAAGTAATTATAACCCTCGACAAGCTCTTTCCAAAAAGGCATATTCTTATCGCCTTTATGTTTCTCCATATTTTTCTGAGTCATTTTAAACGGAAATATGTGCACGCGTATTTCTTTCTGTCCGCCTTCAAATGCCTTATGCACAATAGTATATATTTCTTCAATTTGAGGATCCGTCATGGCATAACAGCCTATTGAAACATCGCTGCCGTGCACCATTATATGGCTGCCCGTGTAACCTCTGTGCCGTTCATAAGCGTTTGGGTATCCTATATTAAAAGAAAGGTGATAGGAACTTGCCGGATTAAGGCTTTTCGGCGTAATAGCATAAAATCCTTCCGGACTTTTTTGATCGCCCAGTTTTGTTTTTGTTCCAAGTCCGCCGGAATAGTATGCAATCGGATATTCTTTAAAAAGCGTATACTTTTTTCCGTCATTAACCCACGCCTGCAAAACATATTCTTCTTTAAAAATTCTGATAAAAATATTATTTCCGAGCTTAAGTTTTTTGCTTTCAAATTCCGTCTCAAGCTTCGGAGTAACTTTTTTAATAACTCTTTCTGATCTGCCGCTTGACGGAATCTGCGCAGGTAAATTCCCGAAAAACATAAGCACCGCCAAAATAGAAATTGTTATTTGTTTCATCGAATGCTTCCGTAATGCGGATTAAATTTATCCGCTTCATGGGCAGCTTCGGCATATTTCGCGGTATTTTCCGCGTCGCCTTTTAAATTATAGAGATTTGCAAGCCCTGCTTTTATCTGCGCCGAATGCCTGTAGAGTTTTTCGGATTGAAGCTCAAACGCTATCGTATCATCCAAAAAAGATTCTTCCGCCTGATTGTTTAAAGCGTACAGTCTGAAACTGCTGTCGGCAGCCTGATGATAATATTCAGGGTTTTTAGCGTCATATTTTATGGCGCCTAAGTACTGTTTTCGCGCTTCCTCATAATCTTTTTTTGCGGCATACATCTTTCCTTTCTCATAATATCTTTCGGCAATTGCCGGCTGAATTGCAAAATATACGGCTGCCAAAGCCGGAACAATAATAATCAAAGCAAAGAGATTTTTCCTTTTCACGCTGTCCGCATCCCACAAAAATGCGCATAAAACAAAAAATGTCATCATGCAGACAGGCAAATAAAAGCCGTACTCTGCTAAATTAAATATAAGAAAAAATACTATGCTGACAATAACAGCCTGCATGTATGCCGGGTCTATGCTTTTAAGCTTAAAAGACCTGAAAGCTTTTTTTGCTATTACATAAAACGCGGCGAAAAAACACATTATCCCCGCTATTCCCGTCTCGGCAAGCAGCTGAAAAAACACATTGTGTGCAAACAGCGTATTCAACACGGGTTCAGGCCTGTAATAAGAAAATAAAGCGGAGTAATTGCCGAACCCGGCTCCGAAAAAAGGATAGTCTTTAAACATAAGCAACGCGGTTTTCCACCAAATCAGCCTGTCTGAAAAGCTTTTCCAATCCGTTTTTGAATAAAACGCATAAACAAGCCCCGCAAGAACAATTACGGAAATAACGGCGAAAAATATTCTGATGTACTTTTGTTCTTTTAATTTCAGAAAATAAAATATGCTCACCGCATAGGAAAGAGCTATCGCCGTTCTGGATTTAGTCAAAACAATCGCTCCGAATATGATAAAAGCCAAAAGCAAAAATACTTCCGTATTTTTATTTTTTTGCGCAAAAGCGAATGTTAGCGGATAAACAATAAGCAAAAACCCGGCAATAATATTGATGTTTAAAGCCATCTGCTCTATATCATCGCCGCCGGTAAATATTTGCGTAAAAAGAAAAAATGACACCCAAACGCCGATAAACACAATTGCAATCAATATATTTTCTTTGCTTTTTTTGCCGGCGTAAAGCATAATAAAAAAAGCAAGAAGCGCATTTACAAGCCCCAAAGAAGCATTACGGACATTTACCTGAAAATCCGCCCCTAAATACGAAAAAAATACCGCCGCCAAAGGAAGCAATACTATAAAAACGCTTTTGTCGGTAAATGATTTTTTAATAAAATTTAAGCAGAAGAAAAAAACAAGTATTACGGAGATAAGTGTTTGAACAGTGACCGAAAATACAAAACCTCCGCCGGCAGACAAAACTAAAACCGGAAGAAGACAGTAAAAAGACAAATCATTTTTTTTGAGCCTTTCAAAAATTGCAGGCAAAGCGTCCGGCATTTCATAACCTCTTTTTTACCAAATAAACATTATTTTGTCAGTTAATTTTGCAAAATACCATGTTTTTTGTCAAATGATTTTACAAAACAACTTTCAAAATTTTAGAAAACGGCCGGCAACAAATCTTGTTACCGGCCGTTTTCTTATATTTGTTAATTGCCGTTTAAGGGAACCTGAAAATCAAACTCAAGAAATGCGAACCCGTTGACTCCTGCACTTCCAGCGGCAGTCCGAACGCATAATCTATTATCAATGCATATTCTCCAAACTTTATCTCATACCCTGTCCCGAAATTTATCTGCTCTTTCCACCCTCCTATTCTCAACGCCAGCGTGCCCTCTATTACTTTGCTCTCCATTCCTATCTTTAACAAGTCTTCATCCCCGCTTCTCATTTCATAATCCGCCGCTACCGTAAACTTCGGTATCCTTACTATCGGCAGCTCTTCTCTGTAATACGCCGCTCCTATTAC
>JGI24705J35276_12238777_pt1 | contig 62014 bp, 53 predicted proteins | sample TergutNt197P4_FD_35276 | JGI IMG/M metagenome (IMG submission 35276) | reverse complement strand
CCGAAGACGTTGTTGGCGCTCGCCGCTGAATAAGGCTTTCTCTTTGTTGGCCTGCCGAGCCAAGCAGGCTCGGCGGGGAACCCTTGCGTGATCGACAAAACCAAGATTCATATGTTCCGTAAGTAATGAGTCTTGATTCGGTCCTTAGGGGGCCTGAACGGGCCGAATCGGAACCAAATTTTCGCCCGCGGAACCCCTTATGTAGGGGGGGCTTGGTCATAGAGCCCCTGTATATTGGGCAAATGATTTGTTTTTGCGCCGAACGCTTTCCCTGGCGACGGATATGGCAATGTCCGGGGGCACTCTTGCCTCCTGGACTGACTGACATGGCCACTCGCGCGCTACTCTATCGGCGGCCTCATGAACCCTCGACCCTCCTGATCAAACATGGCTCGCAATATTTCGCGATAAGGCTGCGTCGGCACCGTCGCGCGCGTCGCTACACGCTTCGAATTCATCCAAGCGACCGCGAAGCCATCCTTACCATCCCCCCGCGTGGAACGCTGATCGAGGCGAAAGACTTCGCACAACGTCACGGCGGCTGGATCGCCGCGCGTCTTGGTCGGTTGCCGAAGGCTGCGCCCTTTCAATCGGGCACCCTAGTGCCGTTGCGCGGTGTGCCGCACCGGATCGTGCATCGCGCCGGCGAGCGCGGTACGGCGTGGACGGAAGTGCGCGACAGCGGGGAACGTATTCTTTGCGTCGCGGGCGACGTCGAGCACATGGATCGCCGGGTTCACGACCATCTCAAACGCGAAGCGCGTCACGACCTGCAGCGCTCGGCGCAGGCTTACGCCGCCGAACTGGGCGTCAGGGTCAGGCGGCTCTCGATCCGCGATCAATCGAGTCGGTGGGGTTCCTGCACCTGCGCGGGGTCGTTGTCGTTCTCCTGGCGGCTCATCCTCGCGCCTCCCTTCGTGCTCGACTACATCGCTGCACATGAGGTCGCGCATCTCGTCGAGATGAATCACTCGCCGCGCTTTTGGCGCGTGGTCGCAAAGATCTGTCCGTCGGTCGAACGTGCCAAGAAGTGGCTCGACACCTACGGCAACGACCTGCACCGCTATGGGGTTGAGGATTAGTTTTCGGCCACTCCTCAATGGGGTGAGCGCAAGGCCGCGCACTATAAACTGGCGAACAAACGGGAAAACCGCCTTGTCAGCTTGAATACCAGACGCTCGTTCCGGCAGGAACGTCGGCCTTACTGACGCCAGCGAGAACACAGGTCCGCCGGCGTTCTTTAGGCGGAGGCGATTGGAAGACGGTCGGCATTCTGAGGTAAGCAACTCGGACGGTGCTGTCTGGTAGTTTCAGAGAAACTTCTATTTCGCGAGGACCGTTATACTCCGCCTCAAGAGGTCCAGGCCAGATCACGAGACCGCCGAACGCGGGGATATCGAAAGTCTCTTCGACCGTGAGGAGGTGCTTACGCATGTGTAACCAGTCCGAAACCGCAGCGACAACAGAGCGGCTATTCCGCTGCCGATGCAAGTCAACGAGCTTGCCTTTGAAGTGCGTTAAGGTCAATGCAGCGTTGGCCGCCACTGACTTCAACCGCTTGCCAAGAAATCTGTCTGGAAGAATGCAGGCTGAAGCCGCGTGAGCTATACCGGCAGTGCACCCTGGTATCGTCCGCGTGGCCTGATCAAATTGCCGTTCAGATTTTGCTCCATTGCGTGAGCGCACCACCCCACGCTACGTCCGATCAGGAATAGATAGAACGGCGCGTCTTTGGGGAGATCGAGTGCCCCAACCATGGCAACGAGCGCAAAGTCGCAGTTTGGCAACAACCCCGTCTTGGCCATCATCACGTCGCGGAACTCCGACAAGAGCGGATCGAGTTGAAGTCCATCCAGCAGCAACGTCGCACGCGGGTCACCACCTGGATATAGCGGATGACCGAACCCCAGGGGCCTCGCTCCACGATCGAGCCAGTTATCGACCGCGACATCGCATCCTATTCTGCGAGCATCCTCGACCAATGCGTTCAGGACCGCAAAGGCTCCACCATGGCGCGGACCCGATAGAGCGCAAAGGCCAGCCAGAACGCTCGCCGGCAGGGAGGCCCCCGTTGAAGCAGTCACTCGGGTCGCGAACGTCGATGCATTAAGATCATGATCGGCCACGGCCACCAGCGCTTGCCGGAGCTTGTCTCCCGTCTCGGAGTCGCACCCCCAGCCACGCGCGAGCCTCAGATGGATCGGATCGTCTCCAGACGCAGCGCCGCAAACCGAGGCAATGCGGCCCACGATCGCTGCCGCCTCCTGTCTTAGTGTTTTCCGATCTCTGACCAACATGGGTCTGGCATCGGCAGCGGTTGCCGCCAGTGCGGTGAAGACTTGCTCTTGCTTCGCTGGAGAGGTCTCAAAGAATGGCCTTTTCGTGCTCTCCCAGAGTAGCGCCGCGACATCCTCCAACGAGGCGGATTGCGCGAGGTCGATTGCATTGTGACCTCGATAAAACAGATGGCCGCGATGCACCGTCGAAATGCCAGTGACAATGGCCGGCTCGCCCCAGGACATGGAACTTTCAGCAATCGCTTCCGGCTTACGCCCTCGCGAGCGGCGCGTGACTATCTGAGAGATATCCTCGGCACTATAGAGGCTGCGACGAGAGTCGGTGGGGTCGGGCTCCATACGGACGCGACCGCGACTGACATAAGCATAGAGCGTCTGTGGTTTGACGCCGAGCAATTCCAGCGCACGTTCGCGATCAATCCATCTTTCCATGTTGATTCTGTATATCAAGATTGCTGCATCTGCCAGATAGCGCATAGGCTGCACCACAGGGTTAGTGGAGTACATATCATGGCCGACGCCATTGCTGTTGCGATGCTTAGCGAAATCGCCGACGCGCTCGACCTGCCGGCTCACGCGATCAATCGCGTGAGCTTTACCGGCAGTGACCGCTTACAATCATGCTTTCCGGTCACAGAACTCGCGGCAGCGTCTATCAGCGCGGCTTGTCTCAGCGTTTCCGAACTGCTTGACCTGTTCGGGGCAGCGCCGCCGATTTCGACGGATTCTCGCTTGGCCTCGCTTTGGTTCCGCTTTTCGATCGTGACGCGAGGCTGGAAAATCCCAGCTCCCTGGGACGCCATAGCAGGTGACTACCGCGCCCAGGACGGATGGATCAAACTTCACACCAATGCACCTCACCACAAGGCTGCGGCACTTGCCATCCTCGGTTGCGAAGCGTCGCGCGCGTCGGTTGCGAACGCGGTTCAACAATGGCCGGCCGATGACCTGGAGCAGGCGATTGTCGGCGCTGGCGGCTGCGCCGCCAAGCTGCGGAGCATGTCTGAGTGGAGAGACCATCCCCAGGGCCAAGCCGTCGCGCTCGAGCCGCTTATCCTGCGTACGACACGAGGAACTGCGAATGATTCAACATGGCAGCCGACCGCGGGCCGACCACTGAAAGGATTGCGGGTGCTCGACCTGACCCGCGTTCTCGCTGGCCCAGTGGCGACGCGCTTTCTTGCGGGCTATGGCGCGCAAGTCCTGCGGATCGATCCGCCGGGCTGGGACGAACCTGGCGTGATCCCGGAAGTCACTCTCGGCAAGCGTTGCGCGCGCCTTGATCTGCGGGACGCCGATGGTCGTCGCGTGTTCGAACGATTGCTGTCGCAGGCGGATATCCTTGTTCATGGCTATCGCGCTGATGCACTCGAACGGCTAGGGTTCGGCGCGGATATGCGGCAGTCGATTCGACCTGGCCTCGTCGATGTCTCGCTCGATGCCTATGGGCACAGCGGTCCGTGGCGTGCGCGTCGCGGCTTCGACAGCCTGGTCCAGTTCTCGTCGGGCATCGCTGCGGAAGGGCAACAGTGGCGGAAATCCGATGTGCCTGTTTCTCTTCCCGTCCAAGCTTTGGATCACGCCACGGGCTATCTTATCGCGGCAGCGGCGGTGCGAGGTGTTATCGCTCGCCTAAGAGACAAAGTATCCATTCAATACCGTTTGTCGCTTGCGCGTACCGCCAAGTTGCTGTGCAGCTACAAATCTGAACCGAGTCCGGAGAGTTTTCCGGATGTTACTGACGACGACGTGTCAAGACAGGTTGAAGCAACGGCTTGGGGGCCGGCATCCCGAATCCTCCCACCTTCTCTGATAAAGGGAGCCGCTTCGTACTGGGAAACGCCCGCAACGGCTCTCGGGTCGGATCAAGCCGAGTGGAAGGATTGAATGACACCTCTCGACGTCAGGCCGGGCGCGCCAAGCATCGATCGCAGCATGACGCGGGTCAAAGCCGATCTGGCGAGTGAACCATGTAATCCGCCAGTGTACGAGCCGGTTCGGAAATGCTAGTATTGGCGAACAAAAGCGACGCAGAAGGGCAGGGCTGAACAGCAGGAGGGTGCCATGTTCTTCGAGGGAGGCTTCACGTTTTCAAACTTTCTGGTCGACGTACTGACGATATTCGCGTTCGTCGTGTGGTTCTGGTTTCTCATTACAATCTTTGCAGATCTCTTTAGGCGTCATGACATTTCGGGGTGGGTAAAAGCCATCTGGGTCATTGTTCTGTTTTTTACTTCGTTTATAGGCGTGCTCATCTACTTGATCACCCAGGGGCGGGGTATGGCCGAGCGTAATGCGCAACAAGCGAGGGCGGCTCGGGATGAGTTGCGACGAGTGGTCGGATTCAGTGTCGCCGACGAGCTCGGGAAGCTTGATCAACTCAGAAAAGAAGGTTCGATCACCGAAGGCGAATTCACCCAACTTCGCGCGAGGCTGGTTCAGTAGCGGGGATCGGATGCGATCACCGTCGTGTGCGGGCCACTTCGCGTGAGCGATTGTCTCAGCCAAGTTTTTGCCACGGCGCATATGCGCTTGTCGCGAGACTCGAGGAGAGGTGGTCAACGAGCTTAGACCGGAACATCCGGACGTGCAGTCGGCCCGGCCTGTTTGAATTTCGCCTTCACTCGCTCACGCATCCACTGAAACGTCACATAGAGCATTGGCACCATAAAGATTCCGATCGAGCTTGCAGCGATCATGCCGCCGAACACCGCGGTGCCGACGGCTCTTCGGCTAATCTGGGCGGCGCCGGTGGCGACGACAAGCGGCAGCAGGCCGAGGATGAAGGCGACCGAAGTCATCATGACGGCCCGGAATCGTGTATAGGCTCCAAGAGCCGCCGCTTCCCTGAGTTCAACGCCGCTCTCGCGTCGCTCCTTCGCAAACTCAACAATCAGAATGCCATTCTTGGCAGCGAGTGCGATCAGCACCACGAGACCGATCTCGCCGTAAAGATCCAGACTCAACCCGGCAATCTTGATGGCGATGTAGGAGCCCAGCACGCCGACAACGACCGACAGCAGCACTGGAATCGGGATCACCGTGCTTTCATAGAGCGCCACCAGGAATAGATAGGCGAAAAGCACGGCGAGCATGAGAACGAGCCAGGTTTGACCCGCAGCCTGCAACTCCTGAAAGGCGGTCCCGGTCCATTCAAAACTGTAGCCCGCGGGCAGAACCGCATTGGATATCTCTGCCATCGCCGCAAGCGCGTCGCCTGATGAGACGCCCGGCGCTGGCGTGCCATTCACCGTCACCGAACGGTAATTGTTGTAGCGCGTGATTACCTGAGGTCCCGTCACGATCTTGATGCCAGCCACCGACCGCATCGGCACCATCTGGCCGCTATTGTTGCGCACATAGATCTGCCAGATGTCCGAAATGTCGGTGCGATCGAATGCCTCGCCTTGGACATTGACTTGCCAGGTCCGACCGTAGAGATTGAAATTGTTGACGTAGACGCCGCCGAGGGTTGCTTGCAGAGCGCCGAAGATGCTGCTGATATTCAGACCCAGCGCCTGGGCCTTGCGGCGATCGATATCAAGATAGATTGATGGATTGGTCGCGGTGAACGTCGTGAAGACGCGTGCGAGCCGTGGGTCGGCGTTGGCGGCGCCGATCAATGCATTGGTCACGCTGCTCAGGCTTGCGGGATCCTGTCCTTCCAGCGCCTGGAGCTGATATTCGAATCCCCCGCCGGTGGAAAGACCTATGATCGGCGGCATATTGAATGGCAGCACCGTGGCTGTGCGGATTTGCGAGCCGACCTGGTACACGCGCCCAATCAGCGCTTGCACCGAATCCGCGACCGTTTTGCGGTTCGCAAATGACCGCAAGCGTGCGATCACCACCGCGCTATTGGGTTCCGCCACGCCGTCGAGAAACGAAAAGCCAATAATCGCGAGCGTGTGTTCGACAGCCGGTGACTGTCTCAGCAGATCTTCGATCTGTCCGGTGACGTTGCTGGTGCGGGCTACCGATGCGCCGTCCGGCAACTGCACCGCGGTGAAGAAAGCCCCTTGATCTTCTTCCGGAAGGAATCCCGTCGGCGTTATGAGCGACATGCCGATTATTCCAGCAGCAAATGCCAGCACAAGCATGATAGACAGCCCAGTGATGCGTACAAGTCGGCGAACGACACCCGCATAACCGTCGCGTACCCGGTCGATGGTACCAAGAACCCACCCCATGACACCGCGTCGTGGCCCGGTATGGCGGAGGAAAAGCGCGCACAATGCTGGAGAAAGCGTCAGTGCGTTCAATGCCGAAATCAACATTGCGGCGCTGATCGTCACCGCAAACTGACGAAACAGCGTGCCGGAAATGCCGGGAATGAACGCTATCGGCACAAACACAGACAACAGCACCAGCGTGATCGCAATGATCGGCGCTGTGATCTGGGTCATGGCTTTCTTGGCGGCCTGGGTTGGAGAAAGGTCAGGTTCCTCCTCGACCACACGCTCGACATTTTCCACGACGACGATGGCGTCGTCGACCACGATGGTGATCGCGAGCACCATTGCGAGCAGCGATACCGTGTTGGCCGAATAGCCGAACATCAGCAAAACGGCGAATGTGCCGATCAGGCTCACCGGAACTGCAACCGCCGGGATTATGGTGGCACGAATACTGCCTAGAAACAGGTAAACGACGATAACCACCAGGACGAAGGCCTCGGCCAACGTCTTCAGCACCTCCGTAATTGTGTCCCAAACAAAACTCGTTGAGTCGTATTGCACGAGGTAGGTCAGCCCAGTCGGGAACCGCTTCGCCAACCTCTGCATCGTTGCCTGCACGGCAGCCGCCGTGGTCACGGCATTGGCACCTGGCGACAGGTAGATGCCGATGGGCACCGCCGCGCGCCCATCGATCCGGGCCTCACTGTCGAGATTTTGTGCACCCATCTCGACGCGGGCGACGTCTCTCACCTGCAGCGTCGAACCGTCCGGGTTCGCGCGCAGCACGATGTTTTCGAACTGGTCCACAGTGGCCAGCCTGCCCAAGGTCTGCACGTTGAACTGGAACTGTTGCTGGTCGCTGATGGGCGGCGCGCCGATGCGGCCAACCGGTGCCTGTACGCTTTGGTTCTGGATAGCAGCGATAACGTCCGATGGTGTCAGATTGAGGCTGGCGAGGCGCTGCGAATCGAACCAGATCCGCATCGAGTAATTCATCCTCGCGAACAGACGGGCCTGACCTACGCCCGGAGTGCCGGAGATCGCATCCAGTACGTTGATGATGGCATAGTTGGTGATGAACAGCGGGTCTCGCTGACCATCGTCACTATAAAGCACGAGAAATTGCAGAACAGCTGACGACTTCTTCTGAACGGTCAGTCCCTGTTGCTGGACTTCTGTAGGCAATTGCGAGAGCGAGCTCTGAACACGGTTGTTGACGTTGACCGTATTGATGTCTGGATTGGTGCCGAGCGCGAACGAAACGGTGAGCGTGTAACTTCCATCATTGCCGCTGGCCGATTTCATATAGATGGCCCGGTCCACGCCGATAACTTGCGCCTCAAGCGGCTGAGCAACGCTGGTCTCGACGACTTCGGCAGAGGCACCGGGAAAGATGGCGTTGACCGTGACCTGCGGTGGAACAATATCGGGAAATTGGGCCACCGGAATCTGCGTCAGCGCGAGCGCGCCTGCGATGGTGATGACCAGCGCGATCACCATTGCGAGGCGAGGGCGATCGATGAAGATGGCGGATATCATGGCCTGCTGCTCGATCCGCTGGTGCCGCCATGGTCCATTTGTGTGACGCCGGTGGTCGCCGCGTCTTTCATGCTCGACTGGATCAGCGGGCTGGCCGGTCCAGGCGAAACAGGCTGACCGGGCCGCACGCGCTGCAAGCCTTCGACGATCACCTTGTCGCCGTCCGTGATGCCACGGATGATGGCGGCGATCGTCGGCGTCGACTGACCGAGTTGGACACGGTGCTGCTCCGCCTTATCGTCAGGACCAACCGTGAGAACGTAGTTGCCCTGCTGATCAGACAGTACGGCGGAGCGCGGGACGGCCAGGACCTGGACGGGTTGCACCCCCTCCAGCAGAACGGAGACGAATTCGCCGTCCGTAAGTTCGTGAACGGTAACCCCTGCGGCAGAGGAAGCGCGCAGGATTGGATTGGCGATCTCGCCGCGCACGGTAATTGTGTCGGTGTTTTGCGCGATGGTGTTATCGACGAAGTTGATCTTGCCGGACTGGCCGTACATACGGCCGTCAGGTAGCTGGAGCCTGATCGCCACAGCCTCCAAGCCGCCCCGCGGAGCATAGCGTGCGCGCAGCTCCAACCCCTCCCGCAATGGTACCGGGAAGGTAACGTACATGGGGTCCTGACTGACTATCGTGGTCAACACGCCCGAGCCTGGGCTGACGACGTTGCCTTCGGTTACCGCGGTACGTCCGATCTTGCCATCGATCGGCGCGCTGATCGTGGTGTAGTCGAGATTGATCTGGGAGGATCGAACCTGCGCCTGCGCGGCTTGCACCTGGGATTCCAAGCTGCGTTGATCCGCAAGGGCGGTATCATAGGTTGATTGTTGGCCGGCTGGGCCGCCGAGTAATCTGCGAGCCCGGTCGGTCGTCAGCCGGGCGTTCGTAAGCGTCGCCTGCAACTGCGCAACAGTCGCTTCCTTAGCGGCGAGATCGGCCTCGAAGGAGCCTCGTTCGAGACGATAGAGTTGATCTCCCTTCTTGACCTCTGCCCCCTCGGTGAATAGCCGCTCCTCCAGAAATGCGGTGACGCGCGCGACGACATTGACTCGATTGATTGCCTCTATCCTTCCCAGGAATTTGCTGCTCTCGGTAATGGGCAGCCTGGTTGCCTCGACCACTCCCACCGCAGGCGGCCCGCCTTGGGCGGTCTGGGTCAAGGCAGCAGCATGAGCACCGATCGCAAGGAGGCCAGCTATCAGCCCGCCTATGGATATTCCAGCAAGGTACATCTTTTGCTCCTTGCACGGCCAATCCAGCCAAAATTACGATCACGGATTTGGCGCGAGCCCTTGCTCAGATGACGCTCTCACGATTCAATGTGAAATCAAGAAAGGCGCGGCGAGCGTGAGCACTCGTATTTCCTCGCCTGCCACGTGGTCGCTCGTAATGGTCGAAGAGCGCAAAGCAACTACTCGGGAGTAGATCGGCATCAAGCAGGAATTCCAGCGTAAAGCAGCCGATGGTTGGGGGCCGAACTGGATGAGCAAGCCGGCTGGAACCCTAAAGTGCATCCATCCGTCATGTCACCGATAGGCGAAACTCACGACGCATCGAATAACTTCGGTAGCTAATAGTACCGCGCCAAGTTGACAGGTCAAGATCAGAGCAATGGCGTCCGGCTCATTGAGTAGCATGAACCAAACAGGTAGATCGCGCCGACCCCATTTGCTGTTCCCGAAGGCATGAACGCTCTCGAATATCAGTCCGATAAGATCAAGGCTGGCGATAAACCATGAGCAAAAGGGAAGAATGTTCTGATCCTCATGGTAGCAGTTCTCCGTCGACAAGCCGGGCGCCTTAATCGCTGTCCTGTTATTACGTGCCCCTTGCCGAGAGCGTCAGATTGGTCAATCCCACCGCCAGATTGATCCCTAGTGCGCGCTCGACCGATAGCGGCTGCAGGACAATACTTCTGCGCGAGCCTCCAACTAGAACGTTAGCCCCGAAGCCCGGTCCAAGTGCAACGCTGGCGCTTGCCCCCACATAGCTCCCCGTTAACCTTCCCGGACCAACTCGGCGCGAGTTTCGGGCAAAGACTGTCCAAGTGAGGGTGCCGGCACGAATAACGCCGACGTCAAGGCCGGCTCGCCTTATTCTCCCGTCGTAAATGTAACGCCGGGACGAGCGCCTGCGATGGAAGACACAACGCAGGGACTGCGTTGATCCAAGAACCTGTCCGACTCTTGGACCACTGATACACGACAGCCTGCCTACCTTGAACGCTTCGGCTCGCGCAGAGGTCACGCCAAAGCTAATCACCATGGAAACGCAAACAGCTCGCAGAATCCGAATCATCGTCATTTTCAGACCTCGACTCAGCGTTTCTCGTTGCCCGGCGCAGCCTTGTGCTTCCGATCTTGAGGAGCCTGCCGCCTTTGAGCCTTCATGGACCTTCCTCGGCTGCGCGACCATTCAGGTCGTCGCCAAGGTAGCCTTCGACATAGAACCTGACAATTGCGACGCGGGCGATTGCGACCAGCGGCATCGCAAGGGCGATTCCCATGACGCCGAAGAGCGCACCAAGCAGGAGAACGGCTACCAGTGTCCAGGCAGGAGAAGCGACCGCCTGACGCTGGATCAGGGGGCCAATCACATAGCCTTCGATCGACTGGATGATGGTATAGACGACAACCGCCCAGATTAGCACTGTTGCGCCGAACGGCATGGCCACGAGCGCGATAGGGATCGCGGCGACGATGGGCCCAAGATACGGGATGAAATTCGAGAGGCCGGCCTGAACTCCGAGAACGAAGGGGCCTGGCAGTCCGATCAGATAAAGCGCGAGCCATACACAGAGCGTCATCAGCACGATACGGATAACTTGTCCGATGAACCACAACCTCAGGACGCTTCCCATCTCGTCCATCACCGCTCTCGTTCGTGCGCGGTATGGCGGCGGCACCAGCATTACCAGGCTGTCACGATGGCTCGATGGATCGAAGGCAAACAGTATCCCGAGAAACAGGATAATCAGCGCGTTGATCAGAAAGTTCGTCGCCGTCCCGAGAATCATCTGAGCATTGTTGAATAGACGGCCCAGATCGAAGAACCAACGCGCGAAGTCACGGCCGGCCTGGGGGCCAAGCAGGTCGACGCCGAACGAGAGGAGGTGCTCCTGAACGACATCGAGCTGCGCATTCATCACGTCCAGAAGCAGGTGTATTTGTTCGGGTATCTTGCCGGCCCCCCACATCAGACCAAATGCCGAAAGGGCGAACAGCAATAGGAGCACCACTGTCAGCCGCCAGGCGCGATTGACAGGAAGAATGGGAGCAATGGTTCTCGCGGCGGCATCCAGAAATGCGGCAAAAAGGACACCTGCGAAGATGATGAGGAGACTCGAGCTCGTCTGCCAAATCAGGAAGATAGAGATGCAAATGGTCAGTAGCACGAGCCCGGTGGCAAGGAGGCTACGGCGTCCGGTGCCCGCGGGTTCATCGACGCGGTCTTCATCTGGAATGACCCCGCGGATCCGCCCCTGTCCTGGTTTTGAATCGGCCATTCTTCAAATCAATGGAGCTGTTCCGTCGCATGGTTAGAACGCGGAATCAGGCCGGCATTTCTCCGGAGAGCAACGACACCAACTTCTTTTCGCTCAGATCTATCTGCGGACTCTCCGGCTGCCATAGTGCGGATGCTTTCCGCCGCGAAAGCGCCAATACCTATGTTTCCACGTAGCTCTAGTGGCGTTGGATGTCGTTCTCTGAGGTGCGGACGCTTTGGCGTCATTCGTCTGTGCCAGGCACTGATTTGAAAGGGGCACAGCTGCCAACAATGCGCCGACGATCAGAGTGCCACCTACAATGTAGAGGTTCATGTTCGTCCTCCTATCTTGGTTCTGGCGTGAGGAAGGCTTTGGATCGAAGATCTGGCAGACCGGCAATGGGTTTGAAGACACACATTAGCATTGCCAGGGCAAACAGGAGTATAAATAAGGCGTGACATTCGTAAACGCCGAGAACTCTGCGGTGAGCTGATGCCCATTTCCTTCGAGAGCCGCAGGAATTAGGTTTCACGCACAAGCTCGGCGCGAGCCGTTGCCAACTCCTTTTTCTGCTCCGGGCTCACCTTCGGATACGCCAAGTCGAGTTGCTCGACCGCCTCTACGATCGCCGCGGCGACAACAAGCCGGGTGAACCATTTGTGGTCGGCCGGCACCACGTACCACGGCGCGTGCCCAGATGCGGTAGCCGAGATCGTCTGCTCGAAGAAGCGCATATAGTGGTGCCAGTACTTGCGCTCGTGCAAGTCCGAGGTGGAGAACTTCCAGTTCTTCTCGGGGTTGTCGAGGCGCTTCATTAGGCGCTTCTTCTGCTCTTCGCGCGACACATGCAGGAGAAACTTGAGGATGACCACACCTTGCCTGGTGAGATAGTCCTCGAAGTGAGCGATGTCAGCGAGCCGTTCGTCCCAGATGTGTTCGCTCATGAGCGGCGGCGGCAGTTTCTGCCGCTTCAGAATATCCTCGTGGACGCGCGCAATAAGGACCTCCTCGTAATAGGAACGATTGAAGATCCCGATCCGTCCGCGCTCTGGCAGACGCAATACATAGCGCCACAGGAAGTCATGAGCGAGGTCTTCTTGAGAGGGTTGCTTGAACGAAAAGACCTGGCAGCCCTGGGGATTCACCCCTGACATGACGTGTTTGATCGTGCTGTCTTTTCCCGCTGCATCCATGGCCTGGAAGACGAGCAGCAGCGACCAGCGATCCTGGGCATAGAGAATGTCCTGTTCTTCTGCGAGCCACTGGATGCCGCGCTGAAGAAGCTCGGCAGCTTCGCTCTTTCTCAGCGCACACGTGTTGCCGGGGTTGAAATCCTTCAATTGAAAGCCCTTGCCGGCGATGATGCGGAACGGCTGAGTATACTTCTGAACTTGTTCGAGAATCTCTATTCTAGGCATAGGGTGTTCTCCCTTTGCAAGGATGTGGCGGGAGTAGTTCGGAAGTTGAAGCGGCGTATCCGTGGTTGGCGCGCCGACGGGATCATGCGCCGGCTTCCGCCGCGACAACGATCTTCCGCAAGTGGCCTGACGAGCGAATGACGAGCTTCTCTGCCTCCACGACGAGAAAGAACAGCACGCCACCAGCAAGAAGCCATGGCCACACCCAGAGCGGGACGGCCTCGGTGCCGAACATGGCCTGGAACGGCGGTGCATAGGTGAACGCCAGTTGCAGAATCACGACGGAAATGATGCCGAGCGGCAGGTACGGGTTGCCCATATGCGCCTTGAAGGTAATCGACGAGTCAAGCAGGTAACGGCTATTCAGCAGGTAGAAGACTTGGCCGATCGTGATGGCATTGACGGCCACCGTCTGCGCAAGTTCGTCCGACGCGCCTTGAGCTTTCATCCGGAAGAACGCCAGGAGGGTGTAGGCAAGAAGCGCCAGGCTGACAAAGATGATCCGCCAAATCCCGAAGCTGGTCACGATCGGACGATCTACCGCACGCGGGGGGCGACGCATCACGTCGATCTCATGCGGCTCAAAGGAGATGACGAGTCCGAGAGCGACCGAGGTCACCATATTGACCCAGAGCACTTGCGGGGTCGTGATTGGCATCGCGAATCCGATGAGGATTGCCACAGCGATGACCAGCGCTTGCGCAACGTTGGTCGGCAACATGAACAGCATGGCCTTCTCGATATTGTTGTAGACCGTGCGCCCTTCCTTTACCGCCGCCGAGATCGAGGCAAAGTTGTCGTCGGCCAGGATCATCTCCGCGGCCTCCTTCGTGACTTCGGTACCCTTGATGCCCATCGCGACACCGATGTCGGCTTTCTTGAGAGCGGGCGCATCGTTTACGCCATCGCCGGTCATCGCCACGATTTGGCCATTTGCCTGGATCGCCTTCACCAGGCGCAGCTTGTGCTCGGGGCTGGCGCGAGCGAAGACGTCGACGGTGCGAGCGCATTCCTGCAACGCCGCGGTATCCATGTCCTCAATCTCGGCGCCTGTGATTGCCGTCTTTCCGTCGCCGATTTCAAGCATCTTGGCGATGGCCGCGGCTGTAATCTTGTGATCGCCGGTGATCATGGTGACCCGGATGCCTCCATCGTGGCACTCTTTGACGGCCTCGACGGCCTCTCTACGAGGTGGATCCATCAGGCCAATCAGGCCGAGCATGACGAGCGTCCTTGGCAAATCGGCCGCGGTGAGACCCCCAGCCTTCACATTCGGGTTCTCGAGCCAAGCGAACGCCAGCACACGCTCGCCTTGTGCTGCGAGCCTCTCTGATTGTTTCAAGAAGTGTTCGCGGTCGAGTGGCCTCGGCAGACCGTCGGCGGTCTGCTGGCGATCGCAGTGTTCAAGGATGACTTCCGGGGCGCCTTTGGCGAGCAGAACTTGCGCGCCGCTCGCAGCTCTCTGGAGCGTCGCCATGAACTTGTGCTCGGATTCGAACGGAATAACATCAATACGCGGCGATGCAGCTTGCTCGGTCTGCCGGTTCATGCCGAGCTTGGCCGCGAATGGATAGAGCGCGCCCTCGGTCGGATCTCCCTCCACCTTCCAGGTGCCGTCCTCCTGGAAAAGCTCCGCGTCGTTGCAGAGCAGAGAGACGAGCCCCATCAGTGCCAGTATCGGATCCTTGCCGGCGAGCTGTCCGTCACTTCTGATTTCGCCCTCGGGAGAATAGCCTTCGCCGGTCACCTGATATAGCGACTCGGCTGTAGTGACGGACGCCACCATCATCTCCATGAGCGTCAGCGTACCCGTCTTGTCTGAACAGATTCGCGACACGGAGCCAAGCGTCTCGACCGCGGGCAACCTGCGGATAATGGCGTTGCGCTGGGCCATGCGTTGCACGCCGATGGCGAGGGTGATCGTGATAAGTGCAGGCAGCCCTTCAGGAATGACTGATACGGCAATGCCGACGACCGCCTGGAACAGTTCCACGAAATCGATGCCCTTTATCCATTTGCCGTAGCTGAAGATCAGGACGCTGATTACCCCGATGGCTGCGGTGATCGCGTAGCCGAATTTCTTGATCTGGCGCAGCAGCGGAGTTTCAAGCGGGCTGACGCCGCCGAGCATCTGGTTGATGCGGCCGAGTTCCGTGTGGTTGCCGGTTGAGACGACCAGTCCGGTCGCGCGACCGGATACGACCATGGTGCCGGAAAAGGCCATACCTTTGCGATCCCCGACCATTGCGTTCGCAGGCACCGCATCGACGCCCTTTTCCGTTGGCACCGATTCGCCCGTGAGAGCTGCTTCCTCAGTCCGTAAGTTCTTTGTCTCGATGAGCCGCAGATCTGCTGGAACCTTGTCGCCCGACTCCAAGAGCACGACGTCTCCAGGAACGAGCTGCTCCGCGGGCAGCATGCGGGTCTCCCCACCGCGCACCGTCCGAGCCTCGGCGGAAAGCATGTTGCGGATGGAATCCAATGCCTTCTCAGCCTTGCCCTCCTGGACGAAGCCGAGCAATGCGTTGAGAACGACCACGCCAAAGATGATGGCCGCGTCAACCCACAGGTTCAGCATCAGCTTGATGAACCCCGCGGCGAGCAGTACGTAAATCAGAATGTTGTTGAACTGCGCGAGTAATCTCGCAAATGAGCCCCGTTTCCTGCCTTCCGGCAAACGGTTTGGCCCGTATTTTTGAAGTCGGACCGCTGCGTCAGCTGGCTCAAGACCTTTCGCATAGTGGGTCGCAAGTTGTTTCACGATCTCCTGCTGAGGCATCGCGTGCCAGGGCGACACCTCATTGGTTGCGTTCGCATTTGGTGTCATACTCATGTTCACGCTCGACGAAATGCCAACTGAACTGCGTCGCACCGGTGTCTGGCGCTCGTTCTTTATGCACATTCCAACGAAGCTGACGTGGGTTCCGAGAGAGCCAGGCTTCAGTCACGATTGACGCCGAGCAGCTTTCGAATGATCCCGGCTGCCTACCGAAGCGTGCACTCGCGTCGACATCGTGATTCAAGTCATTCGGTGGGCTCGTCGTCAAGCTCACGATGTATTGCATCGGCTCTCTCCGTTGAGGGCGAGCGCCGGGGCGACATGCGGAGCCGGTCGAAGATGACGTCAGCAATGATCGGCTCGATAGGAAGCCGGGGGTCACCACGGCCGAGGCGCGACTACGCGGCGCACCGCCGCGGCAGCAATGCTGTCCTTATGGCCACCTGTTCCCTCCAAACAGCCGGTCTGTCAGCCAGCCATCAAGACCTGCAGCGGCTTCCGGTCGTGCTGAGGGGCGAGGCGGCGCCGGACGATAGACGTTGTTGACGGGCGCTGCCGGAGCCGGTGGTGTCTGCGCGGTCGCTTGTGACGCTGTCTGCGTCAGATTTGAGAAGAAGCCCCCTTGCGAGATCGGCAAGGCGGCAACCGGCACGCCCTCATGAGCCGCGCGCATGAAGCGAGTCCAGACTTCGACCGGCAGGCCGCCGCCAGTCGCCTTCTTTGTCGGCGAATTGTCGTCGTTGCCGAGCCAAACACCGGTAACGAGGTTGGTGGTGTAGCCAATGAACCAGGCATCACGGAAATCCTGGCTGGTTCCGGTCTTGCCGGCCGCCATCCAGCCCGGAATCTCCGCCTTCTTCGCGGTGCCGGAGATCAGCGTCTGCTGTAGCATCGTGTTCATCATCGCGACGTAGCGCGGCTCGATCACTTGGTTGGGCCGGTCCGGTTGCCGCGCGTAAAGCAGCTTGCCATCGAGCGTCTTGATCCTCGTCACCACATACGGTGACCCGGTGAGGCCATTATTGGCAAAGGGCGCGTAGGCGCCGACCAGCTCCACCATCGAGACCTCGGAAGTGCCGAGCGCGATCGAGGGGTTCGGCTCGAGCTTGGTGGATATGCCGAGCCGGTGGGCGGTGCGTACCACGTTCTTCGGTCCCACCTCGAGTCCGAGCCGTACCGCAACCGTGTTCAGCGACATTGCGAGCGCCTGCGTCAGCGTGACCGCGCCGAAATATTCGTGGGTGTAGTTCTCCGGCTTCCATCCCTTGACTTCCAGCGGCGCATCCTGGCGGATCGTGTCTGGCGTCAGGCCCGCTTCCAGCGCCGTGAGATAGACGAACGGCTTGAACGCCGAGCCGGGCTGGCGTCTGGCGGTTACGGCGCGGTTGTATTGGCTCTCGGAATAGTTGCGACCGCCGACCATGGCGCGCACGGCCCCGTCGGGCGACATTGCTACCAGCGCACCCTGGCTGACATTGAACTTCACGCTCTTGGCTGCGAGTTCGTCGATGATGGCAGCTTCGGCCACGGCCTGAAGCTTCGGATTGATGGTGGTCTGGACGACGATGTCCCGATCGATCTGGCCGACGAGATCATCGAGCACTTCGCCGATCCAGTCGGCGACGTAGTTCACCGTGCCGGCGCCGGGGGGCTTCACGTGGATGGCTGGATGGCCGATCGAGGCCTGCGCCTGTCGTTCCGTGATGAACTTGGCATCCGCCATGGCGGCGAGCACGAGCTGCGCGCGCTGCTCGGCTCCTTCCGGATTGCGGTTTGGCGCCAGGCGTGACGGCGACTTGACGAGACCCGCGAGCATCGCGGCTTCGGCGATGGTAACGTTTTTCGCCGATTTGCCGAAATAGCGTTGCGCCGCGGCCTCGACACCATAGGCGCCGGAGCCGAAATAGACCCGGTTGAGGTAGAGCTCGAGGATCTCGTTCTTCGAGTGCTTGCGCTCCAGCCATAGCGCGAGTTCGGCTTCCTGCAGCTTGCGCTGCAGCGTGCGCTCTTGCGTCAGGAACAGGTTCTTCGCAAGTTGCTGGGTCAGCGTCGAGCCGCCTTGCGAGACGCCGCGATGAAGGACGTTGGCGACGACGGCGCGCGCAATGCCGATCGGATCGACGCCGAAATGCGAATAGAACCGTCGATCCTCGATCGCGATGAACGCCTTCGGCAAATAGGGCGGCAGGTCCCTGAGTGCGACGTTGGCGCCTGCCATTTCGCCGCGCTGCGCCAGCACGCTGCCGTCAATACCGACGATCTGGATGGTGGGCGGCCGCTTCGGGATCTCAAGCGACTGGATCGGCGGCAGGTGGGCGCCGACCCAGACCACGACGCCGACGACCGCGATCATGACCCAGAGCCCGAGCACGGCGCCCCAATAAAGGACACGACCGATGTTGCGACGGATGTGCGACTTCGAGCGCCGCTTGGTTCCTGTCCGGCTTACCGGTGCCTTGTGCTCGCTTGGAGGCTCGCTACCGGTATCGTCGCTCTTGCGCTTGGCGGACGACTTCTTCGGCTTTTCCTCCGCGTTCGGAATACGGTCGGCAGGCGAGAGACGCAATTCGGCGAGGGCTGCGGGCAACCCGAATAGCGGCTCCTTGCGTCCACCGCCCTTCTTTTGTCCGCTCGCCATACGCCACGCCCGAAAACAGGTTCCCTCGCACGCTAGCGCCCGCTGTTTAAGGGCTGGTTACGCAAATCTTAACGCCCCATTAGGAGATGCGTCGGTGCGGCGGCCTAGGCCGCCGGCTGCTCGGTCTTGTCGCTGGCGAGCAAATGGAGCAGAGCGCTCTTGATCCCCGCTTGGCGGGTCGGAGCGGTGATCTGGGCGCCGAGGAGATCGGTCACGTAGAAGACGTCGCGCGCGCGCTCGCCGAAGGTCGAGACATGGGCGGAGGCGATATTGAGATTGAGCTTCGAAATCGCGGTCGTGAGCTCGTACAGGAGGCCAGGGCGGTCGAGGCCCGAGACCTCGATCACGGTGTGGCGGTCGGACCACTGGTTGTTGATGATGACTTCCGGCTGGATTACGAAGGGCCGTGCCTTGCTGCGCACGGTACCGCGCGCTACCACTTCCGGAAGCCGCAATTTGCCTTCCAGCACGTCCTCGATCATCTCGCCGATGCGCGTCGCGCGCCGGGCCTCGTCCTCGTCGAGTTCGTATTCCCTGGAGATCGCGATCGTGTCGAGTGCCCGGCCGTCCGTCGTCGTGTAGATCTGGGCGTCGACGATGTTGGCGCCGGCGGATGCGCAGGCGCCGGCGATGATCGATAGCAGCCAGGGATGGTCGGCGGTCAGTATAGTCAGCTCAGTGACGCCGCGCGCCTCGTCGAAGCCGACATTGATCGCGATCTTGTGCCCCGCCTGCTCGCTGGCGCGCATGAAGCGGGCATGGCGGATCTTGCGCTGCAGTTCAACCTTGAGCCAGTAGGCTGGATAGTGGCGCGAAATGTAAGCGTCGAGTTCCACCTTGGGCCATTCGGTGAAGGCTTCGCGGAATTCGGCCTCGGCCGCCGCAAGACGCTGGGTGCGGTTGACCTCGGAGAAGCCGCCGGTCAGGACCGGCTCGGTCTCGTAATAGAGCGAGCGCAAGAGCTGGGCCTTCCAGCCGTTCCACACCCCCGGACCCACGCCGCGGATGTCGGCGGTGGTCAGGATGGTCAGGAGCTTCATTTGCTCTACCGATTGCATGACGGAAGCAAAGTTCTCGATGGTCTTGCGGTCGGAAAGATCGCGCGATTGTGCTACCGTCGACATGGTCAGGTGTTGCTCGATCAGCCAGGCGACGAGATCGGTATCGGCGGCATTGAAGCCGAGTCGCGGGCAGAGCCGGCGCGCCACCTTGGCGCCGGCGACCGAATGATCCTCGGGGCGGCCCTTGGCGATGTCATGCAGCAGCGTCGCAACGTAGAGCACCGGACGGTGCTCGGGCTGGATCTTGCGCATCAAGTCGCTTGCGAGTGCGAATTCGTCGACGCCGCCGCGCTCGATGTCCTGCAGGAAGCCGATGCAGCGGAGCAAGTGCTCGTCCACCGTATAGTGGTGATACATGTTGAACTGCATCATCGATACGATGTTGCCGAAGGTGCGGATGAACTGGCCGAGAACGCCGGTCTCGTTCATCCGCCTGAGCACGGTTTCGGCGTCGTTCGAGGTCAGAATCTCCATGAACAGGTGGTTGGCTTCCGGGTTCCCCCGCAGCTTTGTGTCGATCAGCTTCAGCGAGCGGGCGGCAGTGCGCATCGCGTCGGGATGGAAGGCGAGGTTATTCTTCTGCGCGAGGCGAAAGATCCGGATCAGGTTGACCGGGTCGTGCTTGAACACGTCGGGTACTGCGAGATTGATCCGGTTGTTGTCGATGATGAAATCATCGCTTTCAGGCACCCGCCGTCTGACCGTGCTCGGCCGCAGTCGCGCCATCATGCGACTCAACACCGGCACCGGTTTGGCCTGCTGATCCTCCAGCTTGGCACACAGGATCGCAGTGAGGTCGCCGACTTCCTTCGCTACCAGGAAGTAGTGCTTCATGAAGCGCTCGACGTCCTGCATGCCGGGATGCGAGGTGTAGCCGAGACGGATGGCGATTTCGCGCTGCAGGTCGAAAGACAGCCGCTCTTCGGCGCGACCACAGAGGAAGTGCAGGTGGCAGCGGACCGACCACAGAAAGTCCGCGCAGCGGCCGAAGGTGCGGTATTCCTGGGCGTCGAATACGCCGTGCTTCAGGAGCTCATCCGTCGTGCGCACGCGATAGACGTATTTCGCGATCCAGAACAGCGTGTGCAGGTCGCGCAGGCCGCCTTTGCTGTCCTTGACGTTCGGCTCGACCAGGTAGCGCGATTGTCCGGCACGGCGGTGTCGTTGCTCGCGCTCGGCGAGCTTGGCGGTGACGAATTCGGCCGCTGTGCCTTGCACCACTTCCTTGTCGAAGCGCTCCACCAACTCGTCGTAGAGCGGCCGGTCGCCGGTCAAAAACCGCGCCTCAAGGATCGCGGTGCGGATCGTCATGTCGCGCCGCGCCTGGCGGATCGATTCGTCAACCGAGCGCGTGGCGTGACCGACCTTCAGCCCCATGTCCCACAGGGAATAGAGGATAGCTTCAGCGACCTGCTCGCCCCACGCAGTCTGCTTGTAAGGCAGGATGAACAACAGATCGATGTCCGATTCCGGTGCCATCAGGCCACGGCCGTAACCCCCGGTGGCGACCACGGCCATACGCTCAGCGCCCGAGGGCACCTGCTGCTGATAGAGATGTCGTGTGGCCGCGGTAAACAGGATACGAATGATCTCGTCCTGCACGAAGCAGAGGCGCTCGGCGCAACGACGGCCGTGACGATCCTCCAACAGGATCGCCTGTGCCTTGGCGCGCGCCTCGACCAGTTCCGCCTTCAGCAGCTGCGCGACGGCCATACGGAACACGTCCTCGCGGCTGGCATGCGTCTCGGCGAGCGCATCCACCGCTGCGGTCACTCGCGCGGTATCGAAACGCTCGTCGGTTTCGGGCTGAAGTGGCCCGCTCAGAACGCTGTCCATGGTCTACCGGATATAAGACGTCGGGAGCGCTGTCACGAACCAATCTGCAACGATAGCCGATCCATGCTGATTTGCGTCTGCTTTGCGCAAAACTGTTCTCGCGGACGCGCTTGGCGTGCACGGATCTTCTCGTTGATCTTGCCGTCTAATTCATTGAAATACAATGGAATTTTCTTGAGAAGATGAGCAGGGTCAAGATTTCGCTGCGCACCCTGCCAGCGGCGACCGCGGCTTCTTTTCTGATACCGGCTCTGCCTGGCTCTACCTACTCGGCGAGTGCGAGTTCACCTCCCAAACCAGGCTCAAATCTTCTTGGCAACGACGACAAGGCCGCGCACGGGCTCGTTGTTCTCGTTGCGCGGGGACGCCGGTTTCAGCTCCGCGACGTTGAGACCGGCTTGCGCAATGACGTCGCGCACATAATCCGCTCCGTGGGCATAACGCAGGCCCGCGCCGATGATGACGCCGACCGCTTCATGGGTTTCGACCGTGAAGGCAAGAAGGCCGCCCGGCGCGAGCACGCGCTTCACCTCGTTCAACACGGGCGCGAGATCGGACAGATAGACAAAAGCGTCCGCGGCGAGGATGAGCTCGGCGCTCATATCCGGCTTGGCGTGCAAGCCGGCCACCATGTCGGCGATTTCGAGTTCGGCATAGAGGCCGGTCGCGCGCGCCTCCTTGATCATCCCCGGCGATAGGTCAATGCCGATGAAATGATCAACTTCGTTGGCGAAGGCCGCACCCGCCAGTCCCGTGCCGCAGCCGAGGTCGATGGCGCGCCTGAAGAAGGCCGGCTTTCGCGCGGCGGCGCGTACCGACAGCACCGCCTCGAACAGCAGCGCCGGCGCGCGATAGCCGAGATCATTCAGCAGTTCAGCTTCGAACCGGACGGCATATTGATCGAACAGCGACTGCACATAGGCGCTCGGCATGTCTGAGAGTTTTTCAGCGCCGAGGCGCATTAGACGCAGGCCCGCGCCGTGCCGATCCTCCGGGTCTGAATCGCGCGCCTTGCGGAAGGCCACGATCGCCTGCTCGCGCTGGCCGAGCTTGTCGCGGATTTCAGCGAGCGTGAACCAGGCCGACACGAAATTCGGTGCAAGTTCGACCGTCTGCTCGAGCAGATCGGCGGCGGCGCCGAGGTCGCCCTTGAGCTGTAGATCCCGCGCGAATTCGAAGCGGCGATCGGCAACCAGATTGCCCGAGGATAAGAATAGGAGCGGGGGCATGGCGGGACCAACCTTTACAAATTGCGCTTTGGATGCATCAGCGAAAACCAGAGGGCTCTGGAACGCAAACCACGTCATGTATGCGATCCGATCCTCAAATAGTGCGTATGTTCGATCAAGCGGCATAACGAACATGTTTTCCGGTTCTGTCGACATAAGCATGCATCTCAAGGTCAACGAGGAATGGAAATATCTCCACCGTGCCGTCGACAAGGGCGGCAATACCGTTGATTTCCTGTTGTCCGTTCATAGGATAAGCCAGCTGCGCACAGTCTCCGCTGGGCTGGGCCCACATTTTGCTGGCTGGTGAGTATCTGTGGCCAAAGGCGAAAATCGCTCAGGGTGTCATTTCGCTCCCAGCCGGAACCGACCCCTTCAGGTGACGGCGGTATAGTCATCTCGCCTGGATGATCCGTCTGACAATCTCGACCGCCTTGTCGGCCTGTGCCTGAAGGGTGCGGGCATCGGGCGGCGCATGTGTCCCGGTCAGAAGCCACAACTGCCACGAACCGATCAGCACATTAAAGTAAGCCGACATGACCAAATCCGCGTCGGCGGCTGCGACGATGCCGCGTTTGGCGGCCTTGGTGATGAAGTCGGTGAAGGAGGCAATGACCGGGCCGGCGCCGGCGGCCTCGAGCGTCTTGCCGAGATGGGCGGAGCCCGGTGCCTCCGCAATCGCCACGCGATATAGCGCGATCTTCTGGGCATCGAGATAGCTAGCCAGGAACACCGGGCCGAACGCCCTGAGCGCATCGAGGAAACGTTCGGGGTCAACGGGGTCGGCCAGTTCTACCGGGGTGGACATCTCATTTGAATGAGCCGCGATCAGGGCTTCGAGAATGCCCTGCTTGCTCACGAACAGCCGGTACAGATCGCGCTTCGAGACACGCGCGCGCGCCGCAATATCGAGCGTGGTTGCGGCATCGAAGCCCTTTTCCAGAAACACCGCGCCGGCGGCCCACAGAATGCGCTCAGCTTGCGTCAGCCCTGCGAATTGCTCAGCGATTTTCTGGTCCGGCACTTGGTCGTGCGCGGTCATCTCACTTTTCTCCGGCTCAGCGATTTTCTCCAGCCCAGCGATTTTTCGGTACCACACAGTACCAATCCATGCTACAGGAGGCAATGGTACTGTCAGGTACCGTCGAAAACGCGTCGATTAGGGGCAGTTCCGCCATGAAAACCGTTCTGACGATCAAGCAGGCCTTTGCCGGGGTGATCCTGTTCGCTGTCCTCAGCGCCCTCGGCTACCGCCGACTTGGACTCGACTTGGCTGCCATCTTGAGCCTTGCAGCATCTGGCCTGATGCTTTCCCGTGGCCAGGTCCGACCGATGGAACTTGGTTTGGCTGCGACCTTTGCGGTCTTCGCCCTGCTCGATGCGGCGGGGATCGCGCCGTTTGGCCAGCCGCCACTCGACAGCGTCACTGCGGCGCTGCTTCTCGTCCAAGGCGTCATTGGCGCGGTGAGCTGCCTGCGCTGCCGCCCGTGGACAGCCGTCTATGCCGCCTCGCAACACGGAGAGGTCAAGACTTCACCGATCTTCCAAGCCGTGAATATGGTGCTATCGGCGATATGGTCGGCGCTCTTCCTCGCGCTCGCCGCGATTGCGCAGTTCAAGTTCGGCGCGATCTATTCGGGAGTGCTGGTTGCCATCGGCATTCTTCTCAGCATCTTCGGTCCGAAACTCCTCATCCACCTGATGCTGAGCCGCGCTGTGCGGGCGCAGGAAAGCTATCACTGGACAAGGCCACGGTTCGTCGCATCCCATCACGACGCCGATTCCTGCGATGTGGTGGTGGTCGGCGCCGGACTCGGCGGGTTGACGGCGGCGGCGCTGCTGGCGTCCACCGGACTGAAAGTCACCGTTGCCGAACATCATGTCGTGCCAGGCGGCTTTGCCCATACGTGGTTGCGCAAGGCGCGGCATGCCGGCATCCCGCGCGTCTTCCGCTTCGACTCCGGCGTGCATGACTTCTCGGGCGCCCATGAGGGCGGCGCGGTGCACGGAATTCTGGCGCACCTCGGCATCACGCTCGACTGGGCGCGCATGACCCAATCGACGGTGGTCGGCGGCACGCGAATGCGTATCCCTCACGATTGGCGCGAGCATGTCGATCTGCTCGCGCAACAGTTTCCGAAAGACGCGGAAGGTATCGCGCGGTTTTTCGCAACCACCAAGATGATATTCGATGCCATGCATTCGCGCGGTCGCAACCACGTCGGCGTACCGCTCCTTCCTGCAAGCCCCAAAGAGATGCTGGCCTTCGCCCGTGACTATCCCGAAGCGGTCGCATGGATGCAGCGACCCTTTGCCGATCTTGTCGCCACCTATGTCAGCGAGCCCGCCGCCAGAGAAGCGCTCTACGCTTTGTCCGACTATGTCACGGATACGCCCGAGGTGCTCACCGTCGTCGATATGGTGCCGCTCTATGGCTATTACTTCAACGGCGGCTACTATCCGAAGGGCGGCTCGGGAATTGTTGGCCACGCGCTTGCCGATGCGGTTAGGCGGTTCGGTGGCGCAGTGCTCTTGAAAGCACCGGTCAGCGAGATCTTGGTCGAAGGCGGGCAGGCGGCAGGTATTCGACTCGTGTCAGGCCGCACGATTCGGGCTGGCGCGGTTATCTCCAACGCGGACCTGAGGCGCACTTTCCTCGAGCTCGTGCCACGCGCGGCGTTGCCGAGTGCCTTCCGTGATCGGATCGCTGCGGTCCAGCCGGCCGCCTCGGCCTTTATGGTGCATCTCGGCATTGTCGGGCAGCCGGAGATGACGCCGACCGCGCGTGCCCAACTTGATGAGGAGACAAAGGTCGGCTTGGTCTCGCCGAGCCTTGTCGATCCAACGGCTGCGCCGGACGGCTTCGGCACGCTCGAATTGATCACGCTCGTACCCAATGAGAAGGCGGCGCGGTGGTTCCCACGGAGCGGTCTCGTCGATGACGCCGCCACTCGCGACAGCGACGCCTATGCGGCCGCCAAGACGGCATTCGGCGACCGCATGATCGCAGCCGCTGCAACGCTGATCCCGGACCTGCATGCGCGTATCGTGACCCGACATGACGCAAGCCCAATCACCTTCGCCCGCTACGATTGGTCATCTGACGGCGCGATCTATGGCGTCACCCGTGGTGACCGTTTCAAGGGCGTCAAATCGCCGATCCCCGGACTCTACCTTGCCGGCTCCGGCAACATGGGTCCCGGTGTTGAAGCGGTCATGATCGCCGGCGCCCGCGTTGCGGATGCGATCGTTCCGGGCATCCTCCAGCGGCCCGCCGCTGCGAGAGAATTGCCGACAGCTCCCGCTTCGCGCATTCGAGCGTCACATGCAACCGTCGCCGGATAGTCGCCCGACTGCGCGAGCTCTGCGATCTTGAGAGGGCTGTCAGTTCAACCTCACAGAGAATGAGGCTACTGTGTTGTATGCCTATATCACCCACGCTTTTCTTGGGGCCCCCATTTGGGTTTGGCCACTGCTTGCCCTTCTGGTGTGGATCGGCCTGCGCGCGTCGCGCAAACGTTCGACGCATGTGTACTCAGTCTATTTCATGCCCCTCATTGGGCTGATTTCGATCGCGTCAATCGCAAGGCTGCCGAGGCCGCAACTTGTATGGTCATGTTATCTCATGGCCTACTTGGTCGGAGCCGGCCTCGGCCATCGCCTCCAGGCGCGCTGGTTGCTCGGGCGTTGTGGAACGCAGGTCATCCTCTCCGGCGAATGGTTTACGTTCAGCGCAGTATTGACGATATTTTTCGCGAATTTTTGTGCCGGTACACTGAGGGCTGTGAACCCGCAGGTCTACGCAGATCCTGTGTTCCTCGCTGCCTTTCCCGCAATCATTGCTCTGATGTCAGGAACATTTCTCGGGCGTGCGTTGCGAACTGTCTATGCGACCGATTTGGACCACTGAAGCCAAGACAGCGTTTTGGGCCAGCCGACCCGGCATGCGCGTGGGTTCAGGCGCTGACGTGTTTCGCGATCAACGATCAAGTCTTGATGCGGCCGTGAACGGAATCGTCGACCTTCGTGCGAATGAACTGATTGTCGTTCCACGATAAGGCGCCAGCCGTCACCTCCACTCGTCATTTTTTCTCATGCCCAGTTGTTCCGTGGAACTGTTCTGGAGTCGCGGGTTTGGCAAGAGGAAGATCCTGACCATGATGGCTTCGGCGAAGGACGCAAGCTCATGCTGCGCTGCCACCAGGTTGCTATGTCGAAATTATCACCGACGCGCGTTTGGCAGGCAATGCGCTACGCCCATTGCGCAGCGCATTCACGTGGTCCTCAAGTCCCGAACAGCTGTCGTAGTTGCGCGGTATCCGCCTTGCCTGCCTGTAAGGCCAGCATCAGCAGAATGCGGGCCTTCCATGGCGACAGGTCGCCGGCAAGCACGGCGCCATGGTCCAGCATCAGTTGCGATGAGCCGGCAAAGCCGTATCCCGCCCGGGTGCCGCCGCGCGGGATGCGCGTGGACAGCACCACCGGAATATTGCGCTGCCGCGCCTCGACGACCGCTTCATACACGGCTTCATTGACGTGCCCGGATGCTACGGCCTGCACCACGATGCCGGCCGCGCCGTCTTGCAACGCGGCGCGCAGCCCAGCGCCACTGGCGCCGACATACATCGGCACAATGTCCACCTGCGGCAGTTCCTGGGCCAGCACCGGAACGTGCAGGCGCCGGCAGCTGCGGCGGTGGAAGGTCACCTTCTGGCGTACGATCGCGCCCAGGAATCCCCATTCGCCGGACTGGAAAGTCTCGACATCCAGTGTGTGGGATTTGGTCGCCTCGCGTGCGGCGTTGATGTGGTCGTTCAGGGCTACCATCACGCCTTGACCGCGCGCCTGCTCGCAACGGCAGATCAGCAACGCGTTGTAGAGGTTGCGGGGACCGTCGAAATCGGGCTCCGACGCATTGCGCTGTGCGCCGGTTACCACGATGGGCTTGGGCGTATCCACTGTCAGGTCCAGGAACCAGGCCGTCTCTTCCAATGTGCTGGTGCCGTGGGTGATCACGACACCGGCGATATCGTCGCGCCGGACCAGGTCCTGCACGCGCTGGTGAATGGCCAGCCAGTCGGCCAGGCCGATCTGCGGGGAAGCCACGCGCACGACGTCATGGATCTCCACCGGACCGGCTTTGCCGTAGGGTCTGAGGGACGCCATCAAGTCTTCGCCCGACAGCACTGGCATGGCCAAGCCGGTGGTCGGATCGATACGCGACACGATCGTGCCGCCGGTGGTAATCAGCGCACATTTCTGCATGGGCGTGCGCGGCTAGTCTATCGATATGCCAACGGCTTTCACCACTTTGGCCCACCTGTCGGTCTCGGCCTGGATGAAAGCGGCGAATTGTTGCGGGGTCCGTAATACGATCACGCCGCCCAGGCCGCGGATGCGTTCCTGGATAGTGGGTTTTTGCAGAATGCGATTGACCGTCGTCGACAGTTTTTCGACGATGTCCTTTGGTGTGCCGGCCGGCGCGACCAGACCGTTCCAGGAAGTGACCTCAAAATCGGACAGGCCGGCCTCGGCCATGGTGGGCACATCAGGCAGCTCGGGCAGGCGGCTGCTGTAGGCCACGGCTAGTGGGCGTATGTTGCCCGACTTCATCTGATCTACTACGCCCAGGGTCGTCATGAAGGCGACCGACACGGTGCCGGCGATGAGATCGGTAAGGACCGGCGCGGTGCCTTTGTAGGGCACGTGCACCATGTCGATGCCAGCGCGAGATTTGAGCATTTCTCCGGCCAGGTGAGGCGAGCCGCCTACGCCGGTGGACCCGAAGGTCACCGTTCCCGGATTGGCCTTGGCCTCCTTGATCAGCGCCTGCAGGCTATCGATCTTCGACTTGGGCGATGCGACCAGCACACTGGGCGAAGCCATGAGCTGGGCGATGGGTTGCAGGTCCTTGTTGGTGTCGTAGTTAACGTGCTTGTACACCGTCATGTTGGAGGCGTTCGCGATAGTCATCAGCAGCAGCGTGTAGCCGTCGGGATTAGAGCGGACCACGCCTTCGGCGGCAATGTTGCTACCGGCGCCGGGCTTGTTCTCAACGATGAATGGTTGCCCCATCTCCTGGGACAGCTCGTTGGCGACCAGGCGTGCGATGACGTCGGTGGCTCCTCCGGGCGTATATCCGACCACGACCTTGACGGGCCGCCGCGGATAGTTGGAGGCATCGTCGGCGCGGGCGCTACCGCTGGCCGCGGCCGCCATCACCAAGCATGCGGTTAGCAGCCGCCCCAAGCCAGACAGGCATCGATGAATCAATTCTGCTACTCCCGGTGAATTCCTTGGGTGGGCCGCAGGTAACAACAGACACACTTCAATGCAATGGATATTCAATCGCCTCGCGTAAACGCTCGCCGCCTTCTTTCCCCCGTACAGCACGTTGTTCGCGCCTAACAACCAGAAGAAGCGGTCTTATCCGAGGCTCAGCTTGAGATAGGTGACCTGAGCCAGGCGCACGCGCACATCAGCAAGGGTGCTCTCGCATCCTCAATCGGCCTTCGATCAGCATCGAGAAATGCGCTACCAGTCCGGGTCAAGGTTGGCGCGGCACACGCTACCCGCAGCGACCTTTGGTCGGGGCCTGTCCTCACTTCGGGAGCGTTACGGCACGCACACACCTTGCTTAGGTGTGTGCATGTGGTGCCTTCCGGAGACAGCCCGTGCGCTGGTCTTGGCTGCGATCGCTCAGAACGTTGCACCGGCCTTCAGGAGAAATGTGCGGCCGGGTAGTGGATAGGCGCTGAAGCGGCCTTCGGTGAAGGCGCTCGCGATCGCATAATCATAATATTGCGCGTTCAGCACATTGTTGACACTGAACGACCAGAAGTAGCGATCGTACTTGCCGCTGAGCTTGAGGTCGATCGTGCCATTGGCAGGGATCTCCGGCTGTGTGTTGCGTTGATCGTTGTCCATGCGGCGCGCGGACCAGACACGAGCCGTGGCATCGAGCACGAGATAATTCTGCCAGATGTTCCAGGTCAGCCCGAGATTGCCGGTGTAGCGCGACACCAACGGCACGTCGTTCCCGGCCCAGATGCCCTCGCGGAAGATTGCGCGCGTATAGGCTGTGCCGCCGCGCAGCAGCAGCGTATCGTTCACGCGATAGCTGACACTGGTCTCGGAGCCGTAGCGCCGGGTGGGATCGAGGTTGAAGTTATAGTAGTCGACGGGATTGAAATGGATCTCGTTGGTGAGCTCCATGTCGTAGATGCTTGTTTGCATCTGGAAGTTGCCTGCCTTGATGCGGAAACCGCCTTCCACGTCGTATGATGTCTGGGTTTTCAGCGCGAAATTTGGCGGAAGGTAATACGGCGACGCCGCCACGCGCTCATCGACATCCGGGGTGCGGAACGCGCGTGCGGCGCGGCCGAACACCGTGAAGACGTCATTGAGACGATGCTCGGCGCCAATATGCAGCGCGTATTGAGTCTCGCTGCTATTGAGCGGTGGCACCTGCGGAGTAGGATAGTAAACGTACGGCGCAAAAGGGTTCTCCTTGTCGCGCGCTGAGAGGTTGACGTCCTGCACGCGAGCCCCATAGGAGATGTCGGTGGTTGGCGTCACGCCAAGCGTATGCTGAAAGTAACCGGCGACGGTCTGTTGTTGCAGGTTGTACGTGTGCTCGGGCGCCAAGCCCGGATAGGTGCCGGCATACTGCCGATAGGTTGCATCGTAATAGTCGATCCCGGTCAGTAGCGAAGAGGGCATGCCAAACAGCAGGCTCTTGACGCTCAGTCGCGGCGTAAATGACCATGTCGTCAGGTGCGCATCGTAATAGGTTGAGCCGAGGTCCGGAGTCGGCGCGGCGCCGTAGAAAAAGGCGCTCTGCTGCTTCTTGTCGCGCACGCCGCCGTCGACGATCAGATCGACTCCGTTCACCAGTGTTTTGGTGAAGCCGGCGGTTGCGCTCGCGCCCTGCTGATTAGCGTAATCGAAGGGCGTGCTGGTGCCCCTGCGATTGGTTACGAGTTCGTTCACCCCGATGGAGGGATCGACGATGCGCCCGCCCGGTAGCCCCAGCCTCTGATTGTCTCCGGTCACGTTGAAGAAGGCGGTAAGGCCGGGCGTCGTGTAGTCCAGAGTGCCGGTGCCGTTCTCCTGTTCGGACCGGTTGTTCGCACGATAGCCGTCGCTCTTGATGGCGTTGCCGTAGAACGACGTTGACCAGGGACCCGAGTTGGACGTCGTTGAAACCGAGCCAAGCCACGTGTTGAAGGACCCCACGCCGCCTTCGATGCGGGCACTAATTGGCGGACCGCCGACGCCGTTCTTGGTGACGATGTTGATGGTGCCGCCGACTGCGTTGTCGCCATAAAGCACCGCGCCGCTGTTGCCACGGGTGATCTCGATGCGTTCGATCGAATCGAGCGGGATGGTGGAAAGGTCCACCTGCGCCATGTCGATGTCGTTCATCCGCCGCCCGTTGATCAGCACCAGCGTATTCGCGGTCGCAAAGGCGCCGAAGCCGCGCAGGTCGACGCTGGTCTTCGCCCCGGCGAAGCCGCCATAATACGCGTGCAGTTGTACGCCCGGCGTCTGCGCGATAATCTCCGGCAGCGTCTGGGCCGGCGAATGAGCGATATCAGACGCGGTAATGACCGATGTGGCGGTGCCGACGATACCGTTGCTGGACGAGACTCCATTGCCGCTGCCGCCGGGAGTGCCGGTTTGCGTCGTGTTTGGCGCCGCACGGCGCGGGCCCGACCCGCTGTCGGCGACGGCCCTGGCACGGGTGCGGTTCTCATCATTGGGCTTCGTGACCACGATCAGCGGCAACGCTTCGGCTACGGCCTGCTGAGCCTGTGCGGCGGAGGCATCGAAAGATACGATCGGCGCAAGAATGCTGGAAGCAAGCAGGAACGCGCGGCGCCGTCTCGCGACAAAGGAAACGGAAGACATGGGTAGGCCTCGGTATGACGTCAGTGGCACGTCACAGCGAACGAAGTCTCAACCGATGCTTCCTTCGCATCCAGATGAGGCTAATGTCTGCGCACCCCGACCGACATCTTCGCGTGTGACCACGGCTGACGGCAGGTCTCCTGGCTGGCGGGTCCTTACCGTTTCGTCGCCTTCCCGGGACCGAGGACCCAGTGGCTCATGACGAAAGATTCGCCGCTTACAGTTGCGGGGACAGCTGCGGCATTGGGGAAGATCCCCGCACCGCATTCCCTTTTGATCCCCAACGGGGGAACCGTCGCGATCATCTAGATGGATGTGGAGAAGCGAGTCAATCCCGCCACCTCTTTGGCTCAGCCAGTGTGTCTTTTTGCTCACAGAGCGCTTGTGCCTGCGCGTAGTCCTTGTATGAGCTTCGCCTTAAAGGATGACTGACCTGATGAGCCTGCAGAACGTCAAGGCAAATGTTGAAATCACCTCTCGCCAGCGAGCGGGCGTGGTCACGGGGCTCGTTGTCCTTGTCATCCTGCTGGTGTTGGCATCGCTTGGAGTTGGTGCGGTGCGGCTGTCGCCGCTCAAGGTGATCGAGGCGCTGTTTGGCGGAGGCTCCGACGTCGCGCAGGTGATCGTACGCGAGATTCGCCTGCCACGCGCAATTCTCGGTTTTGCGATCGGTGCGATCTTGGGTCTCTCCGGTGCGGCGCTGCAGGGCTTGATGCGCAATCCGCTGGCGTCGCCGTCGCTGTTCGGTGCGCCGCAATCGGCGGCGTTCGGCGCGGTGCTTGTGATCGCGCTGGGCCTGGCCGATGTGCGCTCCTATGCGCTGCCAGTCTCGGCGATTGTCGCCGCCTTCACTTCCGTATTCGTGCTGCTTGCGATTGCCGGCCGCAATGCCGGGCTGTTGATCCTCATTCTGGCCGGGCTTGCCATTTCGACCCTGGCCGGTGCGGCGACGGCGTTGGTGATGAATCTCTCGCACAATCCATATGTCGTGCTCGAGATCGCATTCTGGTTGCTCGGATCGCTGGAAGATCGCAGCTTCCGTCACGTCATGCTGGCGATGCCGTTTATTGCCGCGGGTGCCGTGATCCTTTTCAGCCGGCGCGAAGCGTTCCGCGCGCTCAGTCTCGGCGAGGAAGCCGCACAGAGCCTCGGTGTGGATGTCGCCCGGTTGCGGCTTCTGGTGATCACGGGCGTTGCGCTCGGCGTCGGCGGCGCGGTCGCGGTGTCCGGCACCATCGGTTTCATCGGCCTGGTCGCGCCGCATCTGATGCGGCCCCTGATCGGCTATGACCCAGCCAGGCTGTTGCTGCCGAGTGCATTGACGGGCAGCGTGTTATTGCTGGCAGCCGACATCGCCGTGCGCATCATCCCCGCTACCAGCGACATCAAGGTGGGTGTCCTGACTTCGATCATCGGCGTGCCGTTCTTTCTCTATCTGATTGTGCGCGAGCGGGGCGCACTTGGCGGAGGCGCGGCATGACCGGACCGTTCCTTTCTGCACAAGGCCTGCATGTGAGCCTCCGCGGCCGCGCCGTGCTGCACGACGTCTCGCTATCACTCGGTGTCGGCCATCTCGTCGCCCTCGTCGGGCCAAATGGCGCCGGCAAGACCACGTTGTTGCGCGCTTTAGCCGGGCTGGTGCCGGCGACCGGCCTCATTACTGTCGACGGGCGTGCGCTGTCGTCGTTGTCCTTGCGCGAGCGCGCCAAGCGCTTTGCCTATCTGCCGCAGGGCCATATCGTCCATTGGCCGCTGCCGGCGCGCGACATCGTCGCGCTCGGCCGCTATCCGCATGGCGCGACCGATCCGGCGCGACTCCCGCCGCGCGATGCCGAAGCGGTCTTGCGTGCGATGCAGGCGGCCGATGTCGTTGAATTCGCCGACCGCCGCGCCACCGAACTTTCCGGCGGCGAACGCAGCCGCGTTGCGCTGGCGCGGGTTCTGGCGGTCGAGGCGCCCGTCATCCTGGCAGATGAGCCGACCTCCTCGCTCGACCCGCGCCATCAGCTCGAGGTGATGAAGACGCTGCGCACGGCTGCTGACAAGAGCACGTTGGTGATCGTGGTGACTCACGACCTGGGGTTGGCGGCGCGCTTTGCCGATCAGGTGCTGGTGCTCTGCGCTGGCCGCTTGGGTGCGCAGGGCACGCCTGCAGACGCACTATCGGAGGCGGTGATCCGCGAGGTGTTCCGTGTCAGCGCCTATCGCGCACAGCATGAGCATGGTATGGTCATCGTGCCCTGGACGGACATCTAGGCAATGTTGCGCCCCGCAATCATCGTTGGCGTGACGCTGGTGGTCTCGGTTCCATCGTTTGGAGCTTCTCAGCCGCGCATCGCCTCGATGAATGTCTGCACCGACAAGCTTCTGCTGTCGCTCGCTGATCCCAGCCAGATTCTGGGCCTGAGCCGCTACGCACGTGATGACTGGCACGCAGCCGGCGCCACGAGCGACGCGCGAAAGTTTCCGGTGTTGTCCGGTGGCGCCGAAGACATCCTCATGCTGAACCCCGATGTCGTGCTTACGACCCCATTCAATGAGCACTCCACGCGGGAGCTGTTGCGGCAGAAGGGCGTGCACCTTGTTGAACTCGCGGTGCCGCGAACCATGGATGAGGTGAAGGCACAGATCCGCGAGATGGGTGAGATTACCGGCCACGCCGACCGGACCGATGCGCAGATCGCAAGGCTCGATGCGGCCGTGCTGCATGCGCGCCAGGCCCTCGCGAACAGGAACGAACGCGTGCTGCCTCTGTTGCGGCGCGGCTGGGTCTCGGGCAGCGAGAGCCTGATCGGCGCATTGTTGCGCGCGGCCGGCCTGCGCAATGCGGCCGACGAGCTGGGTGTAACCGATGGCGGACTTGTGTCGCTCGAAGCGGTCATTGCGCTGAAGCCGGATCTGTTGCTGGTGTCGGAGGAGGGCGACCGCGCCGAAGATGAAGGCCGCGCCTTATTGCTCCATCCGGCGCTCGAGCGTTTCTATCCACCAGACAGGCGTATCGTAATTCCCGAGCGCCTCACCGTCTGCGGCGGGGTGATGCTCGCCGACGCGCTGGACCGGCTGGTTACGGAGATGAAGCGTGTCGGTCACTGAGTCAGCCCACCGGCCGCCAGCCTCTTTGTCCATGCGTCTGGCCGCGACTTGATAGGAGTGTCAGGCTTCACTATCAAAGCAGATGCTGACGCGGCGATCGGTTGCGTGAGCGCAGCATCGTCGAGGTGGCGGACAACATGATACCAGAGTGGGTTTACCAGGAGTGTCCCGGCATTTCGGCCGGTCATCGCGCGGCGGCGATCGCTCGCCAGACTCAACTTACAAAGCCCACTGGTGCGCTTGGTCGTCTCGAACAGCTCGCGATTGATCTTGCCGGCATGCAGCAAACGGATAGGCCTCTCGCCGGAAATGTGCCGATCATCATCTTCGCCGCAGATCACGGTATCGCCGCAAAGGGCGTGTCGGCCTATCCCCAGGAGGTCACGATCGCCATGATGGCCAACTTCGCGTCGGGCGGAGCCGCAATATCGGTTCTGGCGCGCGAATTGGGTTCAAGCCTGGAAGTCGTCGATGTTGGCACTCTTGCGCAGTCGCCGATGCTGGGCATCGTGACTGATAAGCAGCGTTGCGGCACTCGCGACTTCAGCGAGGAGACTGCGCTTGAGCCGGCGGAACTGGCCTTTGCCCTTGACTGCGGACGGCGGGCAGTTCTGCGGGCGGATGCTGGAGAGCCTGATCTTCTCATTCTTGGCGAGATGGGCATCGGCAACACCACGGCGTCCGCGGCGATTGCGGCTGGCTTGCTCGATGTAAGGGCGGAGCAGGTGGTTGGCAGCGGCACCGGTATCGATGCGGCCGGTCGGGCGAACAAGGCGCGTCTGATCGACAGTGCGCTGGTCCGTCATGGCCTAACAGGCCCCGCAACGCCTCCGGAGCGAATCCTGTGTGCAGTCGGCGGTCTCGAAATCGCGGCCATTTGCGGCGCGATCATTGCTGCTGCGCAGCGTCGCATCCCTGTTCTGATTGACGGTTTCATAGTGTCAGTGGCTGCCTTGATGGCAGCGCGACTTAACCCGTCATGCCGGCCTTTTCTTTTGCCTTCGCATCAATCGGCAGAACAGGGGCACGGCCTGGTCCTTCAGGCTCTGAACGTGCAGCCCTTGATCAGCCTGGATCTCAGGCTCGGAGAGGGATCGGGCGCAGCGATCGCCTTGCCCCTCGTTCGGCTTGCGTGCGCTCTACACAATGACATGGCGACTTTTGCGCAAGCCAATGTTCCGGATCGTCCGGCTGAGTGAAGGTTGTTCAATGCGGCGCTGAATCTTGGCGCGGCCCAGCCGGAATGATTCCTTCCCTTGCCATTCCGTGCACATCCGCTAAACAATACAGCCGTGCACGTTGTGTTGTTTATGGCTTGATCTCCTTGGGCAGCATCACGTGTACACGGGCTGCCGTCGCCCTCAGGGGACCGGCAGCCCGCTTTTTGTCTTGAACACTGGAACAGCCATGCGTGCCTTTCCGCCTGTTCTGACATTTGCCGTGGTTGGAGAGGTCTATCATCAGCCCCCACCTGGGCAGTTATGTATGTATTTTCTGATTGACCGATACGATCCGCCAACTGTCAGACAGCCTGTCAATTCGGGTAACGGAGAGCGGATGGATAACGAAGCGCAGGGCAGCTTGTGGTGCCAGGTCGAGCGCGATGCTGAGCGCGGCGCGAATCGTGCCGGAATGGACCACAAGGATTGCGGAAGCACTCTCTATCCGACGAAGACCCTGCCGAACTCTCGCAATCTGATCCTCGAAACTTTCGCCGCCCGGAGGCCTTGAACGAGCGGAATCGGTCCAAAACCGCGCATAGCCTTCACCGCCAGCCGCAGCGAGATCGTCGTGACGCCGCCCGGTCCAGTCCCCGAAGTCCTGCTCTTTGAATTCAGGCACCAGGATCGGGTCAAGTTTGAGGGCGCACGCCGTTTCGACGGTCCGCCGCGACGGGCTCGCAAAGCTCACAGCGTCCTGCGGCAGATATGTGCGCACTGCATTCAGATGTGCCTGATCACGAAGATCAGCCGGAGCCTCCGAAGCGTGAATCATTCCTTTGACGCCATCGACGGGTGCATGGCGAATGAGCCAAAGACAGGTTTCTGCGTCCATCCAACGCCTCCAGGTTGCGAGCCCCGGATGGGTCGTCCTCTGATCACGACAGGACAGTCAAGAGGGTATTTCAAGACGGGGCAAGCGCCGGCCTTGGTTCGGTTTTGTCTTTGGCTGGATCTGTGTTTACTGACTCGCCGGGAGACAATTATGGTCGTCATATTGGTCACGGGCGGGGTTCGATCGGGAAAAAGCCACCGCGCGGAAGAGCACGCGCGCGCTTTCCCGGGACGCCCCATCTATATTGCCACGGCCGAGGCGCTCGATGCCGAAATGAGTGAGCGAATTGCCACGCATCGTGCGCGGCGCGGAAGCGACTGGATCGAGCGGGAGACGCCGCTCGACCTTGCACAGGCGTTGATCGAGACCGACGGCGGCGGCGCGAGGCTCGTCGATTGTCTTACGCTCTGGCTGTCCAATCTGCTTCATTCGGATCGTGACTGGTCGCAGGAGGTCACGCATCTCACGAATACCCTATCCCTCCAACGCAGCCCGGTCGTCATGGTCACCAACGAAGTCGGGTTCGGCATTGTGCCGGACAACGCGCTGGCCCGTACATTTCGCGATGCAGCCGGCATCATGAACAAGGCCGTTGCGGCTGCTGCTGATATGGTGGAGCTTGTCGTGGTGGGATTGCCGATGAAGTTGAAGTAATGGCGAGCACCAAGCTTCTCAGAAGCATCATTGTTGATCTCAGAATCGCTGCTTCGTTTGCCACGATCCTGCCGCTTGGACCGTCACGACCTGTCGATGGCGGCGAGGTAGCGCGTGCGGCCTGGGCAACACCGTTGGCGGGACTTCTGGTGGGCCTGATCGGAGCGGCAATCTATTCGATTGCGAATGGCTTGGGGCTGACGCCCGGTCCATCTGCTGTACTCGCATTGGCAACGACCATTCTTGTGACTGGCGCACTGCACGAGGATGGCCTTGCCGACACCGCCGACGGGCTCGGCGGTGGCCGCACGCGCGAGCGCAAGCTCGACATCATGCGCGACAGCCGGATTGGTACGTACGGCACATGTGCTCTGATCATATCGTTCGGTTTGCGATGGAGCGCGCTTGCGGCGATCGCCGATCCCTGGGTGATTGCGGCGGCGCTTCCGGCGGCACACGCGGCCTCGCGCGCGGGTGTGCCCGCATTCATGTGGTTCGTTCGCCCGGCGCGGTCGGACGGGCTGTCCGCTGCGGCCGGACGACCGTCCGCGCAATCCGTAGCGATTGCTCTTGGTCTTGGAGTGCTTTGTCTCGTCTTCAGTGTCGGACCCGGCAAGGCGGTGATCGGATTGATCCTGCTTTCATTGGCCGGGCTGGTCGTGGGGCGGCTTGCCGTGCGCCAGATCGGAGGCCAGACGGGTGATATACTGGGCGCTCTCGAGCAGATCGGCGAGATCGCAATCCTGCTGCTGGCGGCAGCCGTCCTTCATTCGGGACTGCGACCCTGAAGGGCTCATTCGACGATCGCTGTTGATTACCCTAACCTTGCACTACCGGTCCGCCGGCCTTTTTCCAGGCATCGATGCCGCCGGCGATATGCGCGGCATCAGCGAGCCCGGCCTGCTTCGCGGCGGCAACCGCCATCGCTGAGCGTTCGCCGAAGGCGCAGAAGAACACGAGCCGACGACCAGTCGCGGCGGCAACTTCGCGCAGCACGCCACCGAGCCTCAGACTCTCCTCGATGGAGGGATAGGGCGCATGCAGTGCGCCTTCCAGGGTGCCGTGCTTGGCCCGCTCGCTGTTCTCGCGCAGGTCGACCAGCAGAACGTCCGGGCGACCAAGCGAATGGATTGCTTCCCGCGCGCTCAGGGCCCGGCCCTCTTTTTCGAGCTCTTCCTGATGCAGCCCGACCCGCATGTTGGCCGGTACCGCCACATCCATCATCTTCGGGTTGGGCAGCTTCAGATTGCCCATCAGCTCGACATATTCGTCGATTGAGCGCACCTGCAGCCGCGGATTGTAGCGCTTCTCCTCGCCGATGGTAGAGACGGTGTCGCCCTTGTAGTCGTGCGCCGGATAGACCAGCGTCTCGTCAGGCAGCTTCAGCAACCGATTGAAGATCGAATCATATTGCGCCCGTGCGTTGCCGTTCTGGAAATCGGTGCGGCCGGTGCCGCGGATCAGCAGCGTGTCACCGGTGAAGACGCGATCGCCCATCAGAAAGCTGTAGGAATCGTCGGTGTGGCCGGGCGTGTAGAGTACGTCGAGCAAAAGGCCCTCGATCGTCACCTTGTCGCCGTCGGAAACGCGCATCGCCACCACGTCGGCCTTGCTCTGCTCGCCCATGATGGTGATGCAATGGGTGCGGTCGCGCAATTCGCCGAGCCCAGTGACGTGGTCCGCGTGCAGATGGGTGTCGACCGCCTTGACCAGCTTGAGATCGAGCTCGCGCAGCAACTGGCAATAGCGGTCAACCTTCTCCAGAACGGGATCGAGGATCAGCGCCTCACCGCCAGGGCGGCTTGCCAGCAAGTAGCTGTAGGTCCCGGAAACGCTGTCGAACAATTGGCGAAAGATCATGCATGCTCCGAGGTTGGCTTGAAATTGCAGCTAGTGTCTGTCCCGTCTCTGGATAACCGACCAATTTGCCGCGCGTTCGTACGGTTATGAGAGGCCAGCCTCAAGAGAGGTCGGCAATTGCGAGACGCCACACTAGAGTACACCCATTCTCGATCACGAACAGATCGAAGAATGCGTCATCCCTGTCCCGCGAGGCCTGGGTTATTGTCTACGCCCTTGAGACGGACCCTGGAATTGCGTGGCCCCGGCATCCTGCCCGCCCGTAAATGGCGGGCGACGACGTCCCAGACCGGCGCTCCCTGTTGCGCATCGACCGAAGCCCATCCTGCAACCTTGTACTGTTTGTGCGCCTCAAGCGGCCGCCCGATATCGAGCCTCAGCTCGGAAATCCGGTTGCCGACGGTGCCCGACGGCTCGCAGGTATAGGTGAGGCCGCCGACGCGTACCATGTCACCGCCCTGCTGGTAGTAGGGGTCGTCATTGAACAAATTGTCGCAGGCATCCTCGAGCACGGCCTTGATGTCTTGGCCGCTCGCATGATGCACATAGGTCTCGGGATAGCTGATCGCGGTTTCCGCGAGCAGGTCCTCCATGGTCAACGGCTGGCCGGCCAGAGCAGTTACACCCCAGCGGAAGCCTGGCGACAGTGCAATCTCGGCATCCAGCTCGCTGCGCAACGCGCTGCAGATCAATTCATCCATCGGACTTGAGAAATTGTCGCGCCGGAAGAGCAGCCGGTCAGTGGTCACAATCTTGTCGGACCAGTCGGTCACGTGCGGCTCGCGCACTTTGCCGACCAGCTCAGCCATTGCGGAATCCGGCTTCAACAGTTCCGAGTATACGGGCAGCAGGCGGTAGCGCACGTCGCTCACCTTGCCCTTGGCTAGTTCGAGGTCGAGCACGCCGAGGAACTTGCCATTGGAGCCCCCATTGGTGACCAACGTGACGCCGCTGGCGTTCCTGACCGCGGTCGGCTGCGGTACGGCGTCATGGGTGTGGCCCCCGAGAATGACGTCGATGCCGGTGACCCGGCCGGCAAGCTTGAGGTCGATGTCCATGCCGTTGTGCGACAGCAGGATCACTGCATCGGCCTTGTTTTTCGCCCGCAGTGCATCAACAAGCTTCTGCAACTCCTCCTCGCGAATACCGAAGGTCCAGTCCGGCGTGAAGCGCTCGGGGTGGGCAACCGGAACGTAAGGAAAGGCTTGGCCGATCACCGCGACACGGTAGCCGTCGAGCTCCTTGATGGTGGAAGGCGGGAAGACCCGACCGGAAGCACGGTCGAAGGCGGCGGCGCCATTAGAGGCGGCTTTCTGGGTCAAGAAGACGTTCTGTGCGAGGAACTCGCCCTTGAAGCGCTTGAGATTGTCCCGCAGCGGCGCCTCGCCATAGGTGAACTCCCAATGCCCGGTCATTGCCTCGATGCCAAGCAGGTTTGCGACTTCGACCATGTCGGCGCCCCGCAGGGCGTTCGAAAGGCCGGTGCCCTGCCAGAGGTCGCCGCCGTCGAGCAGTAGCGTGCGCGAGTTGCCCGCCTCACTACGCAGGCGGTCGATCAGGGTTTTCAGATGCGCAAAGCCGCCGAGCTTGCCAAACCGGGCGGCGGACTTCTCGAATTCGACGCAGGTGAAGGCGTAAGCCTCCGCGCTATCGGCCCGGACGCCGAAATGGTCGAGAAAGGCACGCCCAACCAGATGCGGCGGCCGCCCTGCCGTCTCACCGATGCTGAGATTGATGCTCGGCTCGCGAAAGAACACGGGATTGAGCTGCGCATGCGTGTCCGTGATGTGCAGGATGCGCGCATTGCCGAAACGCTCAAGATCGTAAATGCTGGAATTGTCGGCACTGCGCGCAAGATGCGGCAGGCCCGTGGAGACGGCAGCGCCGGTCAGTTTCAGAAAATCACGGCGGCGGATTGCCATTCTCGATACTCACACCCCTGGAGCATGGTCCGGCTCCGTCAGGCCATGTTAACGCAACGTGGACCCCACGTCTTCATGCCCAGAAGAGCCTCGGCGGTCAATCTTGGCGATCAAGATGATCGGCGTGTGGAAATGGGCTAATATGGCTGGTGCGATTAACGTCGGGCGTCACGTGACGGAGTATGTGGTGGAATTCGGAAAGGACGGCGGACGGGTCGAACCGGACGGTCGTCTCGATGCGTCCGCGTTCCATCGCAACCATCGACCCATTTGGGCAGCGATCGAGACGTTTCTCGCCGGCCGGACCGGCGACGTGATCGAGGTCGGCAGTGGAACAGGGCAGCATGTGGTTCATTTCGCGCGTCATTCCCCCGAGATCACCTGGTGGCCGAGTGACCTCAACGAGCACCATCTAAAGAGCATCGAAGCCTGGCGCGTGCATTCGGGGCTGCCAAACATTCGCCCGCCCTTGCAGATCGACTTGTCCGATCCTTCCTGGTGTCGTGAACTGACCGAGGGGAAGGGGCCGCAAGATCTGCTCGCGGTGTTCTGCGCCAATGTGGTTCATATCGCGCCCTGGCGTGTGGCCGAGGGTCTGTTCGCCGGCGCCGGCCGCTACCTGCCGCAGAATGGGCGGTTGTTCCTTTACGGACCTTTCAAGCGTGACGGCAGGCATACAGCGACCAGCAATGCCGCGTTCGACACCAGCCTGCGCGAGGGTAATCCCGAATGGGGCGTTCGCGACGTCGCCGATCTTGAGAAGCTGGCGCAGACTGCAGGGTTGTCCCTGCTCGCCATTCTGGAAATGCCGGCCAACAATCTCATTCTGGTGTTCGAGAAGTCCTAAGCATCATTTACGAAAGGGGTACCGATTTCCGGACAGGAAAGATGCGGATTACCCTGCGCCGCAAGGCCGGCCTGTTCATCAGGAATCGGAAAAATCAGAGCATCGATAGCACGACGATGCCGGAGGTAATCAATATGGCGCCGCTGGCTTGTGCGGGTCCAAACGGCTCCTTCAAGACAAAGGTGCCAATCAATGCGCCAAAAGGCGCGCTGCACTCGCGAATGGCCGAGACGGGACCAATCGGGAGGTGGATTGCGGCGGTCAGGAACGCCAGATATCCCATGATCGATAGCAGGCCCGCACCTATTCCTGTTGGCCAAATGGCCAGCACCGAAGGCAATAATGACCGTTCGGCCGGGCGGCTTTTTTTCCATTGTGTTGAACCCGAGCGCGTTGGCAATCAACCAAGGGGTGGTTTTGAACCGAGGATTAATTGGGACCGAGCCGGGAAGATCTGATGGACGTTGGCGACGTCGGCCTGGGAATTCGCCTGGAAGAACGAACGCGATCAGCTTCAGGAAGGCGATGTGTTCGCTATTGATGAATCGGGCATGGGCGCGTCACACCAGTTGTCGCGCGTCTTGCAGATTGTCGAAAAGATTGCTCGGGGGCAACAACAATGCGCAACTATCGTCACACGACCTATCCGCCGGCTAGCGAAGCGGCGATTGCTGCGTTTGAGCGCAATGTAGGTGTCGCGTTCTGCGACGACTACAAGGCATTTCTTCAGAACGACAATGGCATCGAGTTCGAAGAATATTTCGAAGATGTAGGTCAATGGATCTACGAGGTTCGCCGGATTTTCGGTATCGGCGAGCAGAACGGAATGCAGGACGAACTCGACAGTTTTTTCGACCGGCGCTTTTTACCTGTATTCTATCCGATCGGTGACGATGGCGGCGGCAATCCGCTGGTTCAGATCGCCGCTGGCTCCAGGCGCGGCCATCTGGCCATGCTCGACCACGAGGGCTTCTATGGCGGCATGACCGACCTACTTGAGGTGAAGAACGGATTCTATCCGGATGATGACGAGGAGGAGCGCCAGCTACCGTTCAAAACGTTTGCGGACGCGACGCCCGACCAAATCCTCGACGAGTGTTTCGAGGTCGGATTTCTCGCCTATTATCCTGTCAGTTTGGCTGAGCACCTGAAAAATGTGGACGAGCTCTTCAACAGGTTGGCCTCGGAGCCGAAGGCACCGGTTCCTTCCGAGGCCAACCTCAAAGGCCTCTACCGCTGTGTCATCTTGGATGAGAAGTACCAAACAGCCGAAGAGCTGTCCGATTTCTATGGCGATCGCTTCATCCTAAATGAGAGCGAGGGGCTTGCCTGTCGCTACAGCGTAACAATGGAGGACATGCGGCCGGTGCAGGCGCATGTCAAGTTTTTAGGACCAGCTGGCGCTGTGCTCGTGGATTCGATCGAAACGATCGAATCCAATGATCGTTGGATGACATACAAGACGCCCATAAAGACGGACGGCGGCGTGCCGCCGTCCGGGGCCTACAGCGTCGAAATTTCCTTTCCGAACAATCCCGCCCTGCCGACGTTGACGGATTTTTGTGAGATCGCCGTAGGAGTTTCTCCATTTTGCTTCACGGCGGCGCAGTTCTCCCCCGCCAGCGACGAACTGATCGCTGCCTTTGAGGCGGGTCTCCCTTATCGGTTGTGTGACGACTTGAAGCGCTGGCTCAAGGGTCCAAACGGCGCCTACATACAATGGCCGTATATAGATCTGTGGAAACAGCTCGGCGCCGAAGCTAAAACGGCGTTCGACGACGATGTTGAAGCAATAAGAAAAAATCGCTGGGAGATCGTCATTAACGAAATCGCAGGGTTGCAAGAACCCTGGTTGGGTATTCAACGAGGCTTGATCGAATCCTTCGAAAAATGGACTGAGAAACCTCATCTGAGAATGCTCTATCCTGTCGCGAAGAATGCGGCAGGAACGGGATTTAACGGCTACTGCCAGCTCGCAACGGGTTCGCACAGAGGGAGGATCGTTGAACTTCTCACTTCCATCTGGCACCTTGATGTTCTGTCGAACGTGCAGGACGGCAAGCGCTCCGAAGGCCGCGGCAAGAAGGTCAAGACATTCCAATATCCGTTCAGGACCCTCGCTGAGGCGACGCCCGATCAGGTCATAGACGCCTGGATCAACGAGGGCATGATCCGCTTGACCAACATGAACTTCGAAGAGTTTAGCGGGCGCGTGATCGCAGCGCATGAGCAGGAATTTCTGCGCCTCTTCTCGAAATATTTCGGCGAGTGACTTCGACCAGGACGGCGCGGGGTGGACTGGCGCGCTTTCGGTAATGGGCGCGAGCAGGTATCAAGCGTTTGCGTCGCAGGCGTTGGAATTGAAGACCGATAACTGCATCAGCACGCTCAAATCTCGATTGTAATCGTTCACACCTACCCCGATCCGGACGACGAAACCCTGGTGCGGATCATCGGCTCCCGCAAGGCCGGCCGGCCTGTTCATCAGGAATCGGAAAAATCATAGCATCGATAGCACGACGATGCCGAAGGTAATCAATATGGCGCCACTGGCTCGTGCGGGTCCAAACGGCTCCTTCATGACAAACGTACCAATCAATACGCCAAAAAGCGCGCTGCACTTGCGAATGGCCGAGACGGGACCAATCGGGAGGTGGATTGCGGCAGCCAGGAACGCCAGATATCCCATGATCGACAGCAGGCCCGCACCTATTCCCGTCGCCCAAATGGCCAGCACCGAAGGCAACAATGACCGTCCGCGCGTGACCGACGCATAAGCAAGCACGCCCATGCCTGATATGATTTCAAGCGCCGCACTGAAGCCGAAGAGATTGCCGCTCAATCGAACACCCGCGCCACCGAGCAGGCTGTAGGCAGCCACGCTTGCTCCGATCAACGTCGCGTAGATCAGCGCCGGACGGCTGCCGTGTCCCAAGAGGGAGAGCGTGAGAATGCCGATCGAAATGCAGATCACGCCGGACAATTGCGGCACCGAAATGGTTTCGCCGATCAGGAGAAAGGCAAAGCCGGTCAAAAGGACCGGGGCGAGGCCACGCGCGAGCGGATAGATGAAACTGAGGTCGCCTGCGTGGTAGCCTTGAACAAGCAGCGCTTGATAGGCCCACATGGCGACTACCGTCGCGGTCGCCCATCTGAGGCTCTCGATTGACGGCATTCCCGTACACCATAGGAGGATAACGCCGTAGAACAGCCCCACGATGCGGATCGCGACCATCATCAGGAGACGATCGGGGGTCCCCTTGAGAAGAGCGTTCCAGGATGCGTGGCCAACCGCCGAAAGCAGGACGATGCCATACAGTATATTTTGATTCATTATATCAGCTTTAGGTTGCGCACGTTGGACCAATCGGCCCTTCAGCATTCGAGCTGCGTGCCCATCAATTGATCAGACCGGCGTGGTTTCGAAGAGCGGCCAAGAGCCAACGCGCCAGGATAGTCGGACGCGAGTGAACGAACGTCGGTTCGTCAGCATCCGTCAGCGGCGGGACGGCGCTCCTTGTCGATCATAAAAATGCTTGGATGCCTCACGGCTGAGCCGTCGCGTCGGAATTGGTTTCCGAAAGACGCCGACCATACCAGCATGGCTGGTGGCGTAGCCGAATGAGTAGCGGGTGTGTGTCACAGTGATCTCCTTTTTCGGTAACCGACACGTCACCCAAGGCGATCACGTACGCACGAGCCCAGCGTCAGCGGGCCCGCTCGCGCGTTCTCTTTCATCCGGACTTTGACCGTCGGCTCAGGCATCTCACCTGATCTGCTTGACCCTTCCAGTGGAAGGCGCTCGCGGGCTCGCAGCACGCGCTGCATACCGCCGGTAGGGAGTTTCACCCTGCCCTGAGAACATCCGCATCCTGCCTGCTGAAGAAAAGTTGGTCAATGGTGGAGCGCATACCGGAGCGTCGCTGCCCTCGACCGCAGAGCAAGTCTACATTTGTCCCCGGCAAGTCGGTCCTGAGGGCGGAAATCCAAGCAACGTGTTTGGTCCCACGGCCGACGGCCAGCACGAACTTGATCGATCGCAAATCCCTGCTTGCTTTGTCCGGCTAAATCCTATCCTTGTGCGCCAGGGACACGGCCAGCGCCCGGTTCCACCGGTTGCCGCTCCCGTGTATTGCTCCATAGTGCCAATCAAACGAGCCCAATATTCGGGCGGAAATATCGATGACCGACGTGACAGCAAGTGATGAACGGGCCAGCGACGCCCGTGCGCGCGGCAATGTGGCGCGGCTTGCGGCGGCACAGGCGCTCACGGGCGCCAATTCGGCCGTCATCTTCGCGACCGGATCAATCGTTGGCGACATGCTCGCGCCGGATAGATCGCTCGCGACCGTGCCGATCTCGATGTATGTGGTGGGTTTGGCTGCCGGCACACTGCCAACCGGCGCGATTTCGCGCCGTTTTGGCCGCCGCGTCGCCTTCATCATCGGCACCGGCTGCGGCACGCTGACCGGTCTGCTCGGAGCGTTCGCCATCCTGCGCGGTTCGTTTTCGCTGTTCTGTCTCGCGACCTTCCTGGGTGGTGTGTATGGCGCGGTCGCGCAGTCCTATCGCTTTGCCGCCGCCGACGGCGTGAGCGCCTCCTATCGGCCCAAGGCTGTGTCCTTCGTAATGTTGGGCGGTGTATTCGCCGGCGTGCTCGGTCCTCAGCTCGTGCAATGGACGATGGATTTCTGGCAGCCCTATCTCTTTGCCTCCAGCTTTATCGCGCAGGCGGCCGTTGCACTGGTTGCGATGGGAATTGTTGCCGGCGTCAACATGCCAAAACCTGCGGCCGCCGATTTGCACGGCGGGCGGCCGCTCTTGCGGATCGTGCGCCAGCCGCGCTTCATCGCGGCCGCACTCTGTGGCGTCATTTCCTATCCGTTAATGAACTTGGTGATGACGTCGGCGCCGCTTGCCATGAAGCTCTGCGGGCTGAGTGTGAGCGATTCCAATTTCGGCATCCAGTGGCACATCGTTGCGATGTACGGCCCGAGCTTCTTCACCGGTGCGTTGATCGCCCGCTTCGGCCCGTCGGTAGTTGTTGCGATCGGCCTGCTGTTGGAGGCCGTTGCCGCGGGCGTCGGACTCTCCGGCATCACCGCGATGCATTTCTGGGCCACTTTGGTCGTGCTCGGGGTGGGCTGGAATTTCAGTTTCATTGGCGCATCCGCCATGGTGCTCGAGACGCACCGGCCGCAGGAGCGCAACAAGGTCCAGGCCTTCAACGATTTCCTGGTGTTTGGGATGATGGCGATCGGCTCGTTTTTGTCGGGCGAGTTGCTCGCTAATTACGGTTGGTCGACGGTCAATATGGTGGTGTTCCCGCCAGTGCTGTTCGGGTTCGTGATCTTGCTGTTCGTCTCCTACATGCGTCGTCGAAAGGCGCCGCCGGAAGAGTTCGGGGAGTCTCCAGATCCGATTTGAGTGGAGGCTGATGCTTCGATTGAGATCGAGGCATTCAGCGTGCCAAGTCTGTCAGTGGGTGTCGTGAACAATAATAACAATAATGAAGGCGCACACATCGACGAGTCCTCGATCCGCTACGAAGGCTGGCGGATCGTCTCGGTCTGCTTCGTGCTCGCGACCTTCAGTTGGGCACTCGGCTTCTATGGCCAGGGCGTCTATGTCGCCGAATTGCAGCGCGCGCACGGCTGGCCGGCTTCGCGGATCTCTGTCGGCACGACCTTCTTCTATCTGCTCGGCGCCCTGATGGCGACCTTCGTCGGTGAGGCGGTTCGGGCCTTCGGGCCCCGCGTCTGCCTGATTGCGGGCACACTCGTGATGTCGACAGCCGCGGTCGCGATTGGAGTCGTGCGCGAGCCCTGGCAGCTCTATCTTGCCGATGCCGTTCTTGCCCTCGGTTGGGCCGGCACCGGCCTGGCGATGATCACCACCACGCTCAGCCTCTGGTTCGACCGGAAGCGCGGCATGGCCATTAGTATCACGCTGAACGGCGCAAGTTTTGGCGGGGTTGCCGGCGTGCCGCTACTGATCGCTGCGATCGGCCATTTCGGTTTCTCCGGTGCGATGCTGGCTGGCGCCGCGACCATGATCGCGTTGATGCTGCCGTTGATCCTGATCGTTGTTGGCCGTCCGCCGGACCCTCATGGCTGGCTCAACGCGGCGACGCAGGCGAAGTCGTCATCCCCGACACAGATCCGGCGGCAGGCCTTGCACGATACCGGTTTTCGGACCGTGAGCGCTGCATTCGCGCTGGCGCTGTTCGCACAAGTCGGCTTCATCGTGCATCTGATTTCATTCCTCGATCCGGTGATCGGGCGCGAGCGCGCGGCCGCCGCGGTCGCGGTTCTTACCGGGATGGCGGTGGTCGGGCGCGTCCTGTTCTCCACGGTAATCGATCGACTCAATCAGAGGTTCGCTTCCGCGGCCTCGTTCCTCAGCCAGGCGGTGGCGCTTCTCATCATCATTAACCTGCACAACGGCGTCGTGCTGATTGCCGCTTGCGCGCTGTTCGGCTTCTCAGTCGGCAATCTGATCACGCTGCCGTCGCTGATCGTGCAGCGGGAGTTTGATGCGCGCTCCTTTGGGATTCTGATCAGCCTGTTGACCGCGATCACCCAGGTCACTTACGCCTTCGGTCCCGGCGTGATCGGCGCGTTGCGTGATCTCTCCGGCGGCTATGCCCTGCCTTTCTATGTCTGCATTGTGCTGCAGTTGATCGCAGCCGCACTGATCATGGTGCGCGGTCGCAGGATCGTTGCGTCGATATAATTGGATCACGAGGTGGAGCGCGGTCAGGCGCCGCGTCAGAACGCGCCGAAAATCGACGCTAACGCGATGACGGCCAAGAGAGCTACGAGAGCACCGACGATGCCGACCATAACGATATCCAGGTAGCTTTCGCGATGCGACGACCCGCAGACCGCGAGCAGTGTGACCACCGCGCCGTTATGCGGCAGGGTGTCGAGCGTGCCGGCAGCCATGACAGCGACGCGGTGAAGAAGAGACGGATCCAGGCCGACCTGGGCCGCGCGTGCCATATACGTATTTCCCAGCGCATCCAGTGCGATCGTCAGGCCTCCGGATGCCGACCCCGTGAGTGCGGAAAGCACATTGACCGCGACAGCCAGCGAGACGAGCGGCCCGCCGCCTAGTCCGAGGACTGCGTCGCGGATCATCGCAAAGCCGGGCATTGCCGCCACAACGGCACCAAAACCAACAAGGCACGCGACGCTAATGGCAGGGAGGACTGCGGCATTGGCGCCGGCGTCCATTGTGGCGCGCAGGTCCGGAAGGCGCCGATAACTGACGACAAGAACTGTTACGATTGCACAGACTAGGGCGGTCACCACTGCCCATATGCCGCCCACCGATGACAATGATGCGCCGCCCCAACGAGGGTCGGCGAGGAACTCGGTATTGAGCTTGGGCAATATGACGAGGGCCATGGCAGTATTGACGGCGACCACCACGATAAGCGGCAAGGCAGCCAATATGATTGAGGGTGGCGTCTCGGTTGCCCTTCCGTGGACGATTTCCGCCGGATCAAACTCGCGAGCCGTCGTGGCCCGCTCGCGTAGCCTCTCATCAGCGGCGATCTGCTGCAGCGGAAGACTGTCCCCGTCAGCAAATTTCTCGCCCTTGCGCCTGGCTCGGGCCTCTTCGTGACCGAGCCACCACATGCCGAAGCCGAGCATGATGAGGGAAGCGATCAAGCCGAGGCCTGGTGCCGCAAAAAGAGACGTGCCGAAGAAAGGCATCGGGATGGCATTTTGAATGGAGGGGGTTCCCGGTATTGCGGACATGGTGAAGGTCGATGTGCCCAGTAAAACTGCCGCGGGCATCAAGCGCCGAGGAATATCGGCTGACCGGAACAGACTGTGAGCCAACGGCGCCAGCACGAAGAAAGCGACAAACAGGCTGACCCCGCCATACGTGACAATCGCACCCGCCAGCACAACGGCAAGGATGGCATGGCGTGCTCCGAGGTGTCGTGTCATGAAGGACGCTGTCGCCAAGACCGAGCCGCTGTCCTCCATCAACTTGCCGAACAGAGCGCCCAGCAGGAACAGAGGAAAAAACTGAGCGAGAAAGCCAGCCGCGGCGCCCATGAATGTCTGTGTCCAATGCGCCAATAACGGCTCCCGCGAGAATGCGGCAGCGATCAGCGCGGCGCCCGGTGTAAGCAGAAGGATGCTCCACCCTCGAAAGGAGAGCCAGATCATCAGGCCAAGCCCAACCAGGATGCCGATGAAGCTCAAGATGCCCATGGTTCTAACATTCCGCTAGCAGTGCATCGAGGTCAGCAGTAGGGTTCTTGCCGATGGCGTCGCCGTGAACTGCGACGAATTCCTCGGCGCAACGTCGCCCTTCCGCTTTCAGCATTGCGAGAAAGCCCCATTCGGCGTTGAGCTTCGAAGACGCGCCAAATTCCGCAAGCTTGTCGGTCATGATCGTATGCATCCGCATCCCGGCCCAGCGCGCGCCCTCACCCTGTCCGGGGTCTGCCACCTGGCGAAGCAGCGCGATCATGCGCAACTCCTTCATCAGTGGAGAATTAAAAGAGATTTCGTTGATGCGATTGAGGATCTCGTTTGCCGAACGCGGCACGCCATTGCGCTCGCGCGGATTGATTTGCACTAGGATTGTGTCGAGCGCGTCGCTTTCGCGAATCAACGGGGTAATCGTCGGATTGCCGGCGTAGCCGCCGTCCCAATAGAACTCGCCATCGACCTCGATTGCCTGAAAAAGGGTGGGGAGGCAGGACGACGCCAGCAGCACATCCGGGGTAATCTCTCCATTTCGAAAGATGCGGCCGCGCCCGGTACGGACGCTCGTTGCGGTGATGAAAAGCTTGATAGGTGAAGCTGCGAGATGATCGAAGTCGATGTGCTCCAACAGCAGGTCGCGCAGCGGGTTTAGCCCGAACGGATTGAGGTCATAAGGCGAGAGCACCCGAGACATCAGATCAATGGCGACATAGGCGGGCGAGGTGTCGATTGTCCAGCGGCCGAGCAACCGATCGAGCAGCGAGCGTTGAATCGGGCTGAACGCAGCTGCGCGCGAAACGTGATGCCAATAGGAGTCGAGCGCAGCGCGCGCTCCCTCCGCTTTCGCCCGCATCCATCCGCTTACCAGAATTGCGGCGTTCATTGCGCCTGCCGACGTGCCGGAAATCGCCTCGATTTGAAGCCAGGGCTCCTCGAGCAGCCGGTCGAGCACACCCCACGTGAACGCGCCATGGGCGCCGCCTCCCTGCAACGCCAGATCAACCAAGATCGGTCTGTGATCGGCTCGACGCGTGCTGCTGGACGAGACTACCGACAATCGAACCTCCCATCTTGGCGCGGGCGAGCTATTCTTCCCGCGATTCGTGCATTCGTCTACTGGGAAGTATTGTAATCAAGTTTTGGTCCTGCGACTGATGATGGTGCGCGGCAATAGGTCTGACGCTGAAGCGCGATGATGTTTCGTCCCTACGTCATCTCGCTTCAGGCTTCCCGCTGCTTGAGCAGATCTTTCAAATCCAGCCGCTTGGTGTACATCGCAAGCTTGCCGTCCGGCGTGAACGGCCACAGCTCCCTCGGCCGGTCCCAATAGAGTTCGACTCCGTTATTGTCGGGATCACGCAAATACAGCGCTTCGCTGACGCCATGATCGCTGGTGGCGTCGAGCCGAATGCCGGCGCTGAGAACGCGGTACAGTGCGTCCGCCAGTGCCGGTCGGATCGGGTAGAGGATCGCGGTATGATAGAGCCCAGTCGTGCCCGGCGGTGGCGCGCGACCGCCTTTGCTCTCCCATGTGTTCAGTCCGATATGGTGGTGGTAGCCGCCGGCCGAGATGAATGCAGCGCCCGAACTCATGCGCTGCATCAGCTGAAAGCCGAGCACGCCGCAATAGAAACCGAGCGCGCGATCGAGGTCGGCGACCTTGAGATGGACATGTCCGACGCGGGTCGCGGCGGCGATAGGTTGTTTTTCGGGCATGTCCTTCTCCTCTTTAAGAGATGTCAGCCTCGGCTAGTGTGGCGTCTTGCAATTGCCGACCTCTCTTGAGGCTGGCCTCTCATCGGCAATTGCGCGACATGAGCCACACTGGCCTTTTGATTCTGCTAGTGTCCCTCTGTCTCCGAATAACCGTACCAGCGTGCGGCAAAATTAGTCGGTTATTCCCGTTGCGCACTTGCGCAACGTAGACGGGACACGAGTGTGTCACTTCAGTTCCGACACTTCGCCATCGGGCAGTTCAAACTCGAACGTGTTCAGCGTCATCGACACCATTGTGTAATAGCCGCACAGGCCGATGATTTCGACGATTCCCCGTTCGCCAAGCAGCTGGATCGCTTCGTCGTACAATCCTTTGGCAATGCCGTGGCCTTCATGCAGCGATTTGGCGATGTCGTAGATTATCCTGGCTTTGGGATCGTCGAACTGCGGCGTGCGGCGATCGCGGATATCATCGATGATCCTGGGGTCCATGCCGCCTTTCAGCGCGAGGCGCTTGTGCGCATACCATTCGTAATGAGAGGTCCAATGTCGCGCAGTGACGAGAATGGCGATCTCCGACAGCTTGGCCGGAAATATCGTATCGAAGCGCAGGACAGCACCCAGCCGGGTGGCATGCCTCGCCATTTCGGGGCTGTTGAGCCAGGCCATCATCGGAGGTGGCGGGGCGCCGCGCTTGCCGGCGATCGACTCGTCGTAGGTTTGCTTCTGGTTCTCGTTCATTTCGCTTGGCGAAATTAACTTCAGGCGCATTGCAGTTTCCTCTCTCTTTTTTGTCATCAGGTGCGGCGACTATACATGGAAGATGTTGAATTCGGCTCGCGCGCGGTTAAAGTCATCGGCAACTTCAATTCTGGAAACGCACCACATGGCTGACCTCGAACAATTTCGTCGCGAGACCCGTACTTGGCTGGAAGCCAATTGTCCTGCGGAAATGCGGCGGGCCGCCACCGCTGACGGTGACACCTTCTGGGGCGGGCGCAATGCAAAATTTTCCTCGGAACCCCAGCGCGTCTGGTTCGAACGGATGCGTGACAAGGGCTGGACCGTTCCGACTTGGCCTCGTGAATATGGCGGTGGTGGGTTGGATGCGGCCGAGGCCAAGGTCCTGCGCGAGGAAATGGCCGCGATCGGCGCCCGGCCGCCGCTGACGAGCTTCGGCATCTCGATGCTTGGGCCGGCGCTTCTGAAATACGGCACCGATGCGCAGAAGAAGGAGCACCTGCCGAAGATCGCGGCGGGATTGATCCGCTGGTGTCAGGGTTATTCCGAGCCCAATGCCGGCTCTGATCTCGCCTCGCTGCAGACCCGCGCAGAAAGCGACGGCGACGATTTCATTATCAACGGCCAAAAGATCTGGACGTCCTATGCCAACTACGCCGACTGGATATTCTGCCTCGTGCGGACCGATCCCGCGGCAAAGAAGCACGACGGCATCAGCTTCATCCTGTTCGACATGACCTGGAAGGGTGTGTCCACGAAACCGATCCTGCTGATTTCGGGCTACTCGCCGTTCTGCGAGACCTTCTTCGACAATGTGCGCGTGCCCAAGGCCAATGTGGTTGGGCAGATCAACCGCGGTTGGGATGTGGCAAAGTATCTGCTGCAGCATGAACGTGCGATGATTTCTGGTTCGGGCGAGCGCGGGCTAGGGCGGCCTCTGGGCCAGGTCGCGGCCGATTCCGTCGGCGTCAACGCGCAGGGCCAGCTGGATGATCCGATGCTGCGTAGTCAGATCGCAGCTTTTGATGTCGACGAGGCCGCGTTTGCGGCTTGTGCCGAGCGCGCCATCGATCTCGCCAAGGCAGGTCAGGCGCATCCGGCGTTCTCCTCGGCCATGAAATATTTTGGCACCGAGCTCAACAAGCGTCGCCACGAAATCCTGATGGCGGCCGGCGGCATCGACTTGCTGGAATGGGAAAGCAAGCGTTCCAGAGAAGGGGCCCGTGCCCGCGCCTGGCTCCGCACCAAGGCGAATTCGATCGAAGGTGGTACGAGCGAAGTGATGCTCGGCATCGTCGCCAAGCGTATCCTCGACCTGCCGGGCGCATGAGGCCTCAAGCAGATTCACATTATCGCAAGACGCTAGACGGAATTTCATTATGGCCCTCGTCCTCACAGAAGAACAATCGATGCTCCGCGACAGCGCGCGCGGGCTGATCAGCGACAAGGCGCCGGTGTCGCATTTGCGTCACTTGCGCGACTCGAAGGATGCTACCGGGTTTTCCCGCGAATTGTGGAAGTCCTTTGCCGAGATGGGCTTCGCGGGCCTGCTGGTTCCGGAACAGTTCGGCGGCAGCGCGTTGGGCTGTGTCGAAGCCGGCGTGATCATGGAAGAGATTGGCCGCACGCTGATGCCGTCGCCGTTCTTGGCGACCGGTGTGCTTGCGGTGTCGGCGCTGGTCCGCGGTGGCAGCACGGCGCAGAAGTCCCAATACCTGCCCAAGATATCTTCCGGCGCGTTGCTTGCGACGCTCGCGGTCGATGAGGGCGCAAAGCACCGCCCGCTCAACACCAGCATGAAGGCGGTGCGTTCCGGCAATGGCTTCAAGCTCAGCGGCGCGAAGGCGCTGGTGGTCGACGGCCATGTCGCCGATCTCCTGATCGTCGCCGCGCGTAGCGCAGGATCGACGGGTGAGCGCGAGGGCGTGACGCTGTTCCTGGTCGATCCGAGCGCCAAGGGTGTTGCCACCGAACGAACCATCATGGTCGACTCGCACAATGCGGCGCGGATCGAGTTCGACAATGTCGAGGTCGATGCCGACAACGTGCTCGGCGAAGTAGACCAAGGTTTTGCGCTGCTCGACGGCGTGCTCAATATCGGCCGCGGCGCGGTCGCCTCCGAAATGGTCGGTCTGGCCGGGGAGGTGTTCTCGCGCACTGTTGAATACCTGAAGCAACGCAAGCAGTTCGGCAAGTTCATCGGCGAGTTCCAGGCGCTGCAGCACCGCGCCGCCCAGCTCTATGTCGATATCGAGATCACCCGCGCCGCAGTGCTCAAGGCGCTTCACGCGCTCGACAGTGATCTCGCCAATTCGGGTGGTGCGGTTGCGGTCGCGAAAGCGCGTGCCGGTTCGACTGCGACGCGCGCGGTGCAGGAAGGTGTGCAGATGCATGGCGGCATGGGCATGACCGACCAGTTCGACATCGGCTTCTTCATGAAGCGCGCGCGGGTGTGTGAGGAGCTCTTCGGCGACGCCAATTACCACGCCGGGCAACTGGCGGCCGCGCGGGGGTATTAGTCGAGGCCCCGGACGAGTCCGGTCATGGTAGCGGAACGAGCGGCATTTTCGGTGACGTCCACGCGTACGCTGGACGTCGCGGGCATATCGTTCGTCGCCGATGTTGCCGGCGCGCTGTTCTGGGAAGCGCGGCGCCTGTTGGTCGTTTCCGATCTGCATCTCGAAAAAGGCTCCAGCTTCGCCTCGCGTGGTGTGCTGTTGCCGCCCTACGATACGGTCGCGACATTGAGTCGGCTGGCGGCCTTGATAGTCCGGTATGATCCACGAATCGTGATCGCGCTCGGCGACAGCTTTCATGACCGCAACGCCCATGAACTGATGTCCCCGAATGATCGCGATGCAGTCGCGACAATGCAGGCTGGACGCGACTGGATCTGGATTGCCGGCAATCATGATCCGGCCTTGCCGGGCGATATCGGCGGCGGCGTTGCGAGCGAGGTGACGATCGGGTCGATCACGTTTCGCCATGAGCCGACCGGCGCGATCGGCGAAGTCGCCGGCCACCTGCACCCGAAGGCACGCGTCTCGGTGCGTGGGCGTTCGATGGAGCGACGCTGCTTCGCCGCCGATGATGAGTGCGTCGTGATGCCAGCCTTTGGTGCCTATGCGGGAGGCTTGAGCGTCCGCGATGCGGCCTTCGCCAGGATCTTCTGCAAGCAATGCTTCACGGCGCATCTGCTCGGCGACCATCGCATCCACGCGATCGCGGCCGATCGTTGTTACTGACTGTTGCTCGTCGCCATCCCTCTCAAAGCTTTGGTCATTGGAGACGCGCGGCGATGGCGCTGGCGCGGGCCAAAAGGGCTTCCGCACGTTGCACGATGGGGATGTCGATCATCTTGCCGTCGATGGCGAAGGAGCCGCGTCCCTCGGCTGCCGCGTCCCGGTCGAGCGCCACGATACGCACAGCGTCCGCGATGTCCTGCTCGGATGGGCTGAAACCCGCATTCAGGATCGGCACCAGCGACGGATGGATACACGCCGAGCCCACAAAGCCAAAGTCTGCCGAGCGGCGCACGATCCTTGCGTAGTCCTCGAGATCGGAAAAATCCGCCACCGAGCCGATGGTGCCAAGCGGCATGATGCCGGCCGCGCGGGCGGCCTGGACGATCTGCTGTTTCGGCAGCAGCATGGTCTCCTCCGAAGGCTTTGCGCCAATCGCCGTGGCGTAATCTTCAGCGCCGAGCGAGATGGCCGCCAGCCGTGGCGTCGATCGAGCAATCGCAAAGGCCTGCGCCAGTGGTCCTGGGGCTTCGATCAGGCCGATGAACCAGATCTTGCCGACAGGCAGGCCACGGCTCAATTCCAGCCGAGTCACGAGCTCGTCGAGCAGGCGCAGATGCTCCGGCCCTTCGATCTTGGTCACCATGATGGCGTCGACATCCTTGATGACCGCGGCTTCAAGGTCGCGCACGGCCAGTTCGAGTGGCTGATTGATCCGCACCCACACGTCGGAGCGCCCCGACGCTCTAAAGCGTTCGACGATGCCAGGCACAAGCGCCCTTGCAGCCCCTTTCTGCGCCAGCGGGACACTGTCTTCGAGATCGATGATCAGCGCATCGGCACCGCGTTCGGTGGCCTTGGCGACGAAGCGCTCGACATTGGCCGGAATGAACAGCGCGGAGCGCCAGACGGGGAATTCTCGAGCTTGGATCATTTTCTTTGGGCCTCATATGCAGCGGCTGTTGCCAGGGCAGAATCGATCGCGTCATTTGTCAGCCCGGCCTCGGTGAGGATTTCGCGCGTGTGCTGTCCCAGGCGCGGAGCCGGTGTGCGGATCGTACCCGGCGTCTCGGAGAGACGCACCGGCACTGCATGCATCGGGAACGAGCCCATATCCTCGTCCGGGTACTCGGCCAACAATCCGCGCTCTTGCACGTGATGATCGCTCATGATCTGCACGATGTCGTTGACAGGCCCGATAGTCACTTCGGACGCTTCGAAGAACGCCACGTTCTCCTCGGTGGTCCGTGTGGCCACGAACTCGCCGATGATGTCGTCGAGCTCGTCCACGTGAATCAGGCGTTGTTCGTTGGTCTTGAAACGTGGATCGTCGCACAATTCGGGCCGACCGATCGCGCGAAGCACGCGCATCGCCATGCCCTGCGTCGAGCCTGACAGACAGACCCAGCCGCCATCCTTGGTGCGATAGACATTGCGTGGCACGGAGCCGCTTGAGCGGCTGCCGCTGCGCGGCTTTATCTTGCCCGTGAGCTTGTAGTTGGCAGCCTGCGGTCCGAGCGAGTTGAAGATTGGATCAAGCAGCGGCAGGTCGATTACCTGGCCGCGGCCGCCATTGACCTCTACCTCGCGAAGAGCAGCCATTGCTGCAAAGGCTCCGGTGAGACCGGATAACGCATCTGCCAAATACATCGGCGGCAACACCGGCTCGCGATCGGCGAATCCGTTCATATGGGCAAAGCCGGAGAAGCCTTCGACCAGCGTGCCGAAGCCTGGGCGACGACTATAGGGGCCGGTCTGTCCCCAGCCGGATATACGGACGATCACGAGCCGTGGTTCAAGGCGCAGCAATTCCTCGGGCGGCAATCCCATGTTCTCCAGCGTGCCGGGTCGGAAGCTCTCGATCAGCATGGCCGCGCCGGGGATCAGCTTGCTGATCAGCGACGGCGCTTCGTCGTGACGGAATTCCAGGCACAGGCTGCGCTTGTTGCGCGAGTGTACCTTCCAGGTGGTCTCGACATCGTTCACGCGCCAGCCGCGTAGCGTGTCGCCTTCGCGCGGCTCGACCTTGATAACGTCGGCGCCGAAATCGGCCAGATGCTGGGTCAGGAAGTTGCCGGCGACCAGCCGTGACAGGTCGATGATCCGCAGCCCGCTGAGCGGTCCCCGCGCGCCGGGTGTGTAATCGGCGCGGGGTAGGCCGCTCGTCGGATGAGCTGCGTCAGTAGGGTTGGACATGGATTTTTCCTGAAAAAGAATGCTGCTGGCGACTCATGCGGGCCCACAGCGCATGGCTCTGGAACACGAATCCACAATTGCGTGCCTCCGGCAGGAGGAACCTTTATCAGCGTCGAAGCAGTCACCGTCGAAGTAGATCTCGTTGCCGACAATGACACGACCGCCACTCGCGCCTCTATGAACCTCAATTTGGGCCGCCACATCCAGCACTGTCAAGTGCGATGCGGGGGGAAGAAGCCGGCAGTGTTTTCCCTTTTTGCCCGAGGTTTGATCTCGCTCCTCTGAATTGACAGAGGGCGCGCGTATGTGGAACGGCCCGCGTTACATCGCTCACGGGTCTCGCCATAGCGAAGAGCACCGCCGCATCTCAACCCACGCTCGTGACGGCTATCGCGATCGCCCCTCGTGTCGGGTGAGACAGGGCGGAACAGAGTACGGTTCTTGCTTCGGATAAAGAGAATTATTTTCGGGTGAAACATTGTTTCGGATATTTCCGATTGATTTGCCCGACCAGCCGGCGGTGCTCGGGTCTCGCCGGGTCAGCGCTTCTTCTTTCCGACGTTGAGCGCCACCGCCCAGCGCACCAGCGCCTTGAACGCGTCGACATCGACCGTCTCGCCCGCGGATGTCGATCGCGCGGAGTGTGCCGCCGAGACCGCTGCCTCACTTTGGCTCAAATCGGCATGTGGATCATCCGTGCGAATGTGTGGAGCTCGTCAATGCTACAAAGACCAATAGCCCTGTGTGGTGGTACCCTATTTCTTGCGATCGTTGCAGCAACGCCTGTGCTAGCGGACAAGTTGCCGCCGCTCAAGCCGGGTTTGTGGGAGATGAGAACCGGGCCGGTTGCCTCGGGATTTTGCATCGACGCGGCCCTCAGTAAGAAGGTAATGCGGTTGATTACCGGGAAGGGCTTTCTTGGGAAATGCCTCAAACGGGAAGTCCAAAAGACGGCGACCGGCTATATCTTCGAGCAACAGTGCAAAGCGGCTGATCGGGTGATATCCGGCCACATTGAAGTCACTGGTGACTTCAATTCTGCTCTCACAATGACAGGAGAGATAGATGGGAAAGCCAGCCCGACGATAGAAATCCAATGGATGGGCGATTGCCCTGAGGGCTGGAAACCCGGCGACACAGCTCTGCCTGACGGCCGTATGATGAACCTGTTCGACAGACCGCCGAAATAGCACGATCTCCCGTTTCAACTGCACCCGGCATCCCTGCTTGAGCGCGGCGGCGAGTTCGTCAATCGTGTGGTTGATCTCGTCGCGGTGAGGATAACGCTGGCCGTGTGATGTATTGTCATTGAAGTTTACTCACTGAAACGCCTCGCGTTCGTTGCCTGCGGCTTTGCTTTGTGGCCGCCCCCCGACGCCAAAGAAACGTGCTAAGACTGTCAAGAACTCTCAGGAAATCTAAAATTCTCTTTGGGACACCGGCGAGGATGCCGAGGCCATAGCGCCTTGAATTCATTCAGCATTATGCATCCCCGCAAGCGGGGGCGAGGCAAACCGGCCTCGCGCGAACATCTACACTCTACCGGATTTTCGGATTTTGACGCGAACAGGGTATATGATCGAGTTCATGTATCGCGCCGTGACCCGCCAGATCGAAGTGACGGTCGAGCCGAGTTTTCTGCCCGAGCGATCGGCCGCCGAACACTCTCGCTATTTCTGGTCCTACACCATCGCCATCACAAATAGGGGCGAGGAAACCGTGCAGTTGCGCACCCGACACTGGATTATTACCGATGCGTCGGGACGCCGGCAGGAAGTTCGCGGCGAGGGCGTGGTCGGCGAACAACCCATCCTCGCCCCGGGTGAACGTTTTGAATACACCTCCGGCGTGCCGCTCCCGACCGCGTCAGGCTTCATGACCGGCCGCTATCAGATGGTCAGCGAGAGTGGGGAACGGTTCGAGGTCGAGGTGCCGACCTTCTCGCTCGACAGCCCCGATAGCCGGCGCGCGCTGAACTGACAAGCGTCCCGCGCTTGTCACGCGGGGGCTGCCCCTTTCGAATTTCACACATCTCGCTGTCGTCATTCCGGGGCGGCGCGAAAGCGCCGAGCCCGGATTCTATAACCACAGGCGTTTGCAATAGCGCATTGCGCCCCCTTAGGAAACTCAGTCAGTCAACCCAATGCCGCGGCTCGTTGAGCAATTAGCGAGCAGCGCCGATCCGGTAAACAACTCTGCCCCGCGTATCACGAATTTCCGTCACGTCTACCCGGAGCTTCAGTTCTGGAAGGCAGGTCAGGGTGTACGTTCCTTCGACTGGGTGCATTGTGTCGACGAACTCCTGGTAGCCTGCATCATTCAAAATGACTTGAAGGGGCTCGCCCTGCCGGCGAACTACGTTCCGTTCTCCCTTTTGCCAAGTCACCACATAGTCGCCGCAGATTATCGAGAAGGGGCGGCCGAAACGCCAGCGATAGGGCAGGACGGCCAAGAGGGAGCGGATGGTCGTCGCGCTGAAGACGATGGTCGTGGACGAGCCGTGCCGCTCGAACGCGACATGATCGACATAGATCATCTCCGTCGGCGACCCGTCGTGCTCCGCCGTCTCGTGTACGGCACGCAGGGCGCCAGGGTCCGTCAGGACGCTGCTGCGTGTGATATCGGTCACGAGCTTCGGTGAACGCCGGGCGAGCAACGCCTCGACTGTCTTGACACCAACATTCCAGACTGCATCCATTTCGTCATTCGTGATGCCGACCACTTGGACGAAGTTTAGCTTTCCGTTTGGAGTGTCTGCCTGTGGCAGCTCAGGATCTGCGACGAAGATCAGGCTGAAAATCTGTGTCTCAGTGTCCTGCAGAATCGGCGCGAGGCGCTGCCGGAAATGCCCCGCCTCAAAGATGCAGCCTGTACTGAAGACGTAGCGTCCGAGGTTCTGCAGCATTTCGAACGGCCATCTCGGCGGCTCGGTTTCCTCGCCCTGTTTGAGGCGAAAGGTCAGTTCGAAGCCGAAACCGCTTATGCTCGGGTCGTCGGATTGTTTGTCGAAAAGCTCGGTCAAGCCATAGGTGACGTAGTGCCAATGTGGCATGTCGCCGGCACCCTGATAGATAGACACGCCGTTGAGGACGGCGTCTCCGCCAGCCCCTGGAGGTGGTACGGCCGCTAGGTGGATGTCTTTCTGCCCCGGATAGAGACGTTCGAAAGCAGCATCGATAGCCGCCCAGCCGGGGGCTTCGGAAACCACATTTTCCATCATTCGACTTTTTGCCCTATTGGCGAGGGGGCGCATGTGCCGGAATTGTCTGCGCGGGGTGGCGGAGAGATCAGCCATCGAGTTCTAAAATGAACATAGCATGGCTTCAAGGCCTCGACGCAGGATGGAATTCTCCGCTTTGTGGGTCGAGGTAATCAATGTGGCGTCTTTACGTCGAGTGTGGGGCCGCGCACCTAATGGGCGCTTCGTCTGAATACGCAGATGAGGCTCAGTTCGAGAACCAATGCATTTGCGACCATGAACAGTTTCTGCTTGTGTCTAGCGTGACGCAATACGAAGTCAGCAATGACGTTCGCTGGTACTACATCGGCTGTCTCTGTATTAACGGTCAGCTCGTTGGTGTACTTACCGATTGGAAGTGCGAAGCCGGTGACGCAGATGCATTTCTCCGCGGTGTCTAACCCTTCTTTCGGCCCAACGTGCTATGGCCGGCTCCGCCGGCCCTCGCACGCCCGTGAACTCAAACATTAGGTGTCAACGGTGGCTACTCGACTTCTTACCGACGAGCAGATGCGGGGAACCTTCAACGATCCAATGCAGCGTCGCCCTGGACCCACTCCCGAGGTGGAGTTTTGGTCCTACTTCGATGCCATCGTGCCAGCCGACTTCGGCGGCTACGACTGCTCCGCCGGTGAAGTCTCGTCCGTGCACCGTGACGCCACCGGACGCTTTGAGCACGTCCTTGTGAACTCCACAGTTCCGAACGTATTCATGGTGATCATTCTCGACCGGCAGAACCGGTCAGTATACGGCCATCACCTGCTGAATTTGCGGGAGAAGTATGGGCTTGACACCTGACTTGGCAGTCGACACGGATGTCCTTGCGGCGGGCGTTCGCCCG